>OLSC01000912.1_pt1 | contig 32045 bp, 31 predicted proteins | sample 1672881 | NCBI WGS metagenome assembly OLSC01 (sample SAMEA3136733, study PRJEB25190) | human gut metagenome | biome: human gut; feature: human-associated habitat; material: faeces | place: Austria | collected 2013
TGACACCTGGTCCTATTTCAATCAATGCTGCAACATTTGTTGGAACAAAATTAAATGGATTACCTGGTGCACTTATTTGTACTTTAGGGGTTATTATTCCATCGTTTATTATCTGTTTAACACTTGCGCACTTTTACTACAAATATCGTAACTTCTCAGGCGTTCAAACAATCTTATCTAGTTTACGTCCAGCTGTTGTTTCACTAATTTCATCAGCAGGTTTATCTATTTTAACATTAGCATTATTCCAAGCTGAGAAACATGAAATTATCTTATCTAACTTCCGTATTGTTGAATTTGCTTTATTCGTAGGAGGTTTAGTTGCTCTTCGTAAATTCAAGTTAAGTCCAATTCCAGTTATTTTCGGATCAGGTCTAATTGGAACAATCATCTATATGATTTTTTAAAGAATCTCTAAAAAACATTTTAAAGATTTAGACATAAATTTATTTTTATGGTACACGACAAATATTTCTCTAAACATAGATACTTCTTTTAGAGAAACTTCATGGAGTGTACCTTTTTTCAATTCTCGCTCTACCATAAGACGAGATAACACAGCTAATCCTCTTGATTCCAGTACTGCATCCTTAATTGCCCCCGTATCTGTACTACTCCATTTAATATCGACTTCTATCTGATTACTTTTCAGAATATTATCAAAAATTGTTTTACTTCCACTTCCCTCTTCACGAGAAATAATAGCCTCTCCTTGAAGTTCTTCAATACTAATTTCATCTCGATTATAAAATTTATGCCCTTTTCCAACTACCATAATTAACTTATCCTGATAAACAGGTTTCGAAATCAAATCTTTACTGGTCACGGTTCCCTCAACTAAGGCAACATCTAGTTCACTATCTAATAACATTTTTTCAATTTCCTTTGTATTACGAACATAAATCTGCGTTGTTATTTTATTATTTTCTTCTTCTAAATCATCCAGAATATGATTTAACAAACAACTTCCTACAGTAATAGATGCTCCAATACGCAAAGCAATATTGTCCGATTTATTCTTCATCATCGTTTCCATCTCATCAAAGGATTGAACAATATGAGTTGCATATCTTAATAAATACTCTCCACTTTCTGTCAAATATAACTTTTTTGATAAACGCTCAAATAATTTCACTCCATAATAATGTTCAATTTCTTTAATTGCTTGGCTAACCGATGGTTGTGTAATGAACAACTTCTCTGCCGCTGCACTCATATTCTTAAGTGATGCAACCATGATAAAAATTCGCAAATGTCTAATGCTCATACTATCTACTCCTCCTATCATAAACTTAAACCCTTTATAAAAAAACATTGAATCTTTAAGCTTTCATATATCCCGATAACTCTATTCATGAATTTCTTTTATCTTAGATGTCTGCGAATCCATCTTATAGAAATAATAAAAATTGAATCGATCAGGCATCTCTTTTAAATACAACCATAGACTACACTATTATATTAACATTAGAGTCCATCTGTGCAAGTTGTAATTTTCAGTGCTATTCATTTTTGTGATCATCATGACTTCTTAATTGACAGTATTAAATTAATCAGTTTAGACTCCAACAGAAAAAGATACTTAATTAAATGAATAAATATATTTAATCAGAAAACGTGAAAAATCTTATACTTTAGTCAACTTGATACGTTTAATTTAATTTTTTAGTTCATATAGAATTATACCAAAAGCTTTCTAAATTCAAACCGCTTATCGTAATCAAAATTTAATAGAAAGTGGATACTCATCTCCACCTTCATCACCTGTATTCATCGAGGATAATATCCCTTAAAGGGAACAGGCCCCCGCTCACAATTGTTGCAAAGAAATTGTACAAAAGAAAAACCATTATCTGAGTTCAGATTAAATCTGATTTGAGATAATGGTTTTTCTTTGATAATCGCTCTAAAATATTTTTTTATTAAGAAATTCTTTTCGTTTCACGAACATTTTTTTCTTTATTCATTTTAAGTATAGATAAAGAAGCAATTAATAGTCCTGTATACGCAATAACAGCAAATATAATCGAAGAAGTCCATGCTGTTGCCCATCCTGCCTTCTCTAAAATAAGACTGAAAATTGGGGTACCGACAGCAAAGCCAACGGCAAAGAATAATTGGATAAATCCAAGAATAGATCCATAGTCTCGATCTCCAAATAGTGAGCTTGTCATATAGGAAGGTCCCATGACATAAGAAAACATTGAGATTCCGAATGCACCTGTAAAGAGGTATCCAAGTGCATTTATTTTTCCGACAAATAATAAGCATAACCCTGCTATAATGACTAAAGTTCCGGCCAATAGGAATGATTTTGATAATCCTAGTTTATCAAAAAGAATCCCACCCAAAATGTTACCAAAGATCGAAAATAATCCGAACATAGAGGCTAATGTAGCTGATGAAATCAGTAATATTTTCTTTTCTTCTAAGCTTTGGAAATAAGGAATGAATTGTAAAGCAAATCCACTAACATAGAATCCGATGAAGATAAAAGAAGCCGCTATTAGCCAAAATTGAGGCATTTTAGTTGTTTCACCTACTGTATATCCCCAACTTATATGATGGGCTACATCTTCTTGCCCTTCTAATTTTTTCTTAGGAGCATTTGCGGCTAATTCATCTGCTGATTTAGGCAATCTGACAAGAAATATAGAGATTAATAATGAACCAATTAGTGCGATGAGTCCAAATCTTAAATAAGCTCCTTTATATCCTATATTTGGGTCAGTTAACCATTTACCTGCTAACGTTTGAAGAACTATATTACCTATTCCTCCACCGCAGAAGGCAATCCCAAGTGCTCTCCCCTTATTAACCTTAAACCAGGCATTTATCAGTGTAGGAACTCCAATTGCAGAAACAATAGCATTTCCGACTTGAACGATGGCAGCTATTATATAATAAGCAATTAGTTTATTGCCAGCTAGTGAGTATAACATAAATCCACCGCCGACAAATATAGAACCGATGATAAATAATAGTTTAACATTGACTTTAGTAAATATTTTTCCTATAAAAGGCGAACAAATAGCAGATACAACAGTCCCAATCGTAAAGATTAGGGTAAAGGATGCATAACTAAACCCTTCTCCATTAACAACATAGTTTGTAAAAGTAGGGGGTAAGTTAGAGGCGACTCCAAATGGTATGGCTTGAATAAGTAAACATGCTGCAACAATGACCCACCCATAAAAGAATTTATGTTGTTTGTTATTATTGAGAGTACTCATAAGTTAAATTCCTCCTTCATTAAAACCGACATATTTTTTATCAAGTAAATACGCTATCCATTGAAATATTTATGATTTAAATAAATTATTTCAATTAATTATAGTTTTAACAATAAGAGTAAAAAAATGTATTTTCAATTGATATATATCAAATTAAATATGACGAAAAATTTCTAAATAGGATTTAAGAGTATAGAATAAAGTTCTAGAAAATTAAAGTAATATCATTCCACGATTTCATGCGAATCGACCTTCATCTCATTCGATTTTTTAACAATGAAGGTTGTACTTACAAAAGATAGCTATTGAATCTTTTCATGCCACACTAATCTCAAGATCCCCATGGGATGGTCAACTCTAAACTAAACAACTTTTTTGTTACTAGAATAGATTTACTAATTTAAAATAAACGATGTAGATTTCAACCTGACTATCTAACAGAGCGAAATTTAATAATAATAATTATATAAGATATATTTATTTTTAATAATAGCTCTCGCTTGCCTCTTAATAGTGGATTATTTCCCTCTTGATTGGTAAGTATTCTCGCTCCATATTTAACATTGTTTAACTTCTGCTGGCTGATTATAAATAGAGCAACATAATAAAAAAGATTAATCTGACTGTCGTAACTACTGACTAAGTTGAGATTAATCTTTTTTATTTAGAAAATTGATGATTTTCGTTTATTTTTATATTCGTTTAAATTTCATTTTTTTCGTTGGAACATCGAGATATAAAACCCCCTGAGCAACCGTTCCATCGGTGAAGGTGACTTGTTTTGGTTCCGTTGTCTGCCCCCTTAACATTTGCTCCACATTTTCAATGGAAATCGGAGCACCAAAATAGGTTTTTCCGATAATAAATTGACAGCTTTTTTTATATTCAGGGCACATATAAAAGTTCCCTGTTTCATTTAATGTATTTCCACAGCTCGGACACTTTAAATGCAATTGTTTGGTTGGAACTTTAGGTCCTTCATCTTCAAAATGGAAAACCACTTGTTGTTTTTCAGCACTATAAATCAGGGCTGCTTTCCATGTTTTTTTCTCACCATTCGCCTCTACTTTTTTAAAGGTTAGGATATTACTTGGTTTTCCTTGAAGAATTTTTTTCATATTGGCTTCTGAAATTTTCGTGCCAAGAATCGCTTTCCCACTAATAAAATCGCACGTTTTTTTATACTCCGTACAATAATAATAATTTTTACCTGCCGCTACCTTCTGACCGCATTTTGGACAGTTTCCAATCAACTTAATTTCAGAGTTTGTATACGTCGCTGCTACTCCATGAATTTGATACGTCATTTGTTTAAACTCTTCTGTGGCAACTTTAATATACTCAATCATTTCATGCCAAAACGTCATCGGTTCTAGCTGACAAGCTTCAATTGATTTTAATTTTTGTTCCCACTGTGCTGTTAATTCAGGAGAAGCAACGAGATGCCCGTTTAAATTTTGAATGATTGAAATTCCATAATCAGTGGCATAGAACGTTTTCTTTTTACGTTCAATCATTTTTAAATTAATTAATTTTTCAATAATCGAACCACGCGTTGCCGGAGTTCCAATTCCTTCACTCGATTTTAAAACATCTTTTAAATCTTTATCCTCTAGAAAACGTCCCGCATTAATCATTGCCTCAAGAATCGTGGCATCGTTATAGCGGCTTGGGGGAGTTGTGGCCTTCTCTATTAGTGTTGTTTCGGTTAAAGAAACCGGCTGATTTTCTAAAAGTGATGGCAAACTATTTTCACTAAATTTGGTTTTATATAAAACAGTATATCCCTTATCAACGACTTCATTTCCATTTGTCTTAAATTTTCGTCCACTACAATTTGTAATCACCGATGTTTTATTCACGACACTTGGAGGCATAAAAATAGCCACAAAACGCTTGGCTACTAAACTCATAATTTGTTGTTGTCGTTTGCTTAAGCGATTAAAATCTACTGGTTTCCCTGTTGGAATGATGGCGTAGTGATCACTAACCTTACTATCATCAACATACTTTTTATTTCTTGCCGTTTTCTCGATGACTCCCGCTTCATCTAAAATCGGCTGTACATACTTCAAAACATCCGGAATCTCTTTAATCGCCGCCAATAGTTGCGGGAATCGCTTCGCTTCATCTTGTGTGATATACGCTGAATCAGTACGCGGATAAGATAAGTATTTAGCTTCATAGAGTTCTTGAACAATGTCTAATGTTTCAGACATCGTAAAACTATACACCTTATTTGCCTCGCGTTGCAAATCAGCCAATGAATGCAAACTTGGAGCGTATTTCTTCTCCACCTTTTTTTCAACCTTTTCAATCATTCCTACATTCGGTAAGCTTTGAATTAACGCATCCGCTTTTTCTTTATCAAAAAACTTCGTTTCATTTTCATTATCATGATCGAAATACGTTCCTTTATACTCACCAAAATCAGCTTCAATTTCCCAAAATGGCTTCGGTTTAAAATCTTTTAACTCCATCTCACGCTGTGCAATCATATTTAATACGGGCGTCATCACACGTCCAAGTGGTAAAGCTTTACGTTGATTAGCCCCTATTGAAAAGGCACGCGTAAAATTCATCCCAATGAGCCAATCAAAATCAGCTCTTAATTTACTCGCATGAATCATATTTTTTAAACGTGGGGTATTCAAATCATCTTCCATGTGATTTAAGGCATCCATAATCGCCTGTTCTGTCATTCCATTATTCCAAAAACGTTTCACAGGCAAACGACAACCTAAGCTTTCATAAACCGAGTGAAATATTAATTGTCCCTCACGCCCCGGGTCACAACAGTTAATCAAATAATCATAGTTTCCCAATTCAATTGTTTTCTTAATATCTTGATAAATGTTGAAATAATCACCATTTTCAATGACCTTATATTTAAATTTTGATGGAATCATCGGCAATGTTTTTAAATCCCACTTTTCCCACTCCGGTGTATAATCACCCGGTGCAAGCAACGTCATCGTATGCCCTCGAAATGATTTAAAATCAATTTGGTCCGGAAAATTCATCATTTTATAAACAGCCTGAACTTCTCTCATTAATGACGGTTTTTCAGCAATCAATAAAGCTCTCGCCATGTTGAACCGCCTCCTTTTTTAAACGTATCCTTTTGTTTTTTAAACACAGAAGAATATTATATCACTGATAATCAAAAATTTCACATTGAAATTTTAAAGTTTCATTTGATACCTATCAAAAAAGCATCTCTTGATTTAAGAGATGCCACCGATGCTGATTAATGAAATAAATACTGATCAAAGCTACCTTTAAAAATGATTTCACTTTTTTCATTGAATAACGTGTATTCGTAAGCGTTAGAATTAAAGGAATAATAGGGTGACATTTGAATATTAAACGTTTCATCAATCGTTATTCTTTGCTTGGTTTTGGCCGGAAGATTAAACGCTTGATTAATTATAACATCTTTCATTCCGACTGCCTCTTCCACAAACGTTGGCATTGTAATAGTTAAGTAAAACCATTGTTCTTCATTTGAACAGTTTTTCAGTTCTAGTTGTCCCTCTAACTTAAGCTCTGTTTCACGGCCATTCACAGATACATGAGATTCCTGACGATTTAAATAAATCGAACTTAAATCAGATGAAAAGCTTTTATACAGTTGGACAGTGAGATTTGCAGTATGAGTGCTAAGATTCAAAAACAAAAAAGTCGCTATGATACGTCGCCATCTTGTTTTGAAAAAAGCATTCTCTTTTTGGAGATTAAGCTGTTTAAAACAGGTATAAATAATGATCATCAAAAATATTCCGGCATAATGAAATGACCAATTCGCCCCGTGTAGCGGAACAAAAATTCGGTCGACACATGTATCCGGTATTTCATTGCTAGAGCCGGCTAAGATAAACATTAGAGCTAATATCACATAACAAATAACTTGTTTTTGATTCATTCCCATCCCCCTTTATCTTTTATTTATCCTCATCACATAATACCATGTTTTAGAAAAAAATTCATTCTATCCTTAAATAGTTTCTATTGATTATAGAAGCTATTCTTTTTATAGATTAAAAGGATAGCCAATGGCTATCCTTCTTGTTTGAACGCATGATTAATCGTAAAACTTAGGACATCTTAACTTGATGTGATAACAATTAGAAATTAACCAATTCGCTGACGTTAGCAACAAATGGTTTGTTCTCCATACAGGCCATTATAAAGAGCTAAATTTTTCTCTCCTGCTCACAAAATCCTGTCGTTTCAGCGTCTCCTGAATGAGGTTCCAATCCGATTTTTCATCCAATCATCTCTTTAAGAAACGTGGCACCTTCTTTTCGATTACGAAGAATAATCACGTTTTTATCAGATTGTTCACTTAATAGTTTTAAGTAGCGTTCTCGATTATTTTGGTTAAAGTTCCATACGAATTTTAAAAATTCGAAATCAAGTCTTTCAGGACAATTCCCCCCCATATCAGAACGAGTTTTTCCATAACCTTTGATAACACGTTTTAAAACTCCTAATAAGCACGTCCACCTTGAATAATCTAAGTAAATCACCGTATCACAATATTCTAGACGCATTGGAATCGTTCGATTGTAATTGCCTTCAATAATCCATTCTTCTTTTTGTAACTCTTCTAATAGTAACGAATCAAACGTCTCTTGCGGAACACATTCCCAATTTCCACACCAATTTAACACATCTAGATGAACAAGTGGTAATTTTAGTTTTTTAGCGAGTTGTTTTGATAAGGTTGATTTCCCGCTACCGCAGCATCCAATTACCATAATTTTTTTCATTTTTTCTTCCTCCAAGTAAGTAAAATGATGAAAGTTTCCCCTCATCTCTCATTGAAAATGATCATTCCTTATCCTAATCGCTAATCATTGGTTCTCAAATTAAAACTGCTTCTCATCATATTCCTCTTTTAAAATCGAATAATATTTACAGTCGACGAGTTGTCCTGCTTGATTTTTTGAAATTTTACGAAGTGTTCCTTCATAGGTAAGACCGCATTTTTCCATCACGCGTCCAGAAGCCGGATTTAACACATCATGACGCGCAGTTAGACGAGCAAAGCCAATCTCTTCAAACGCTAGTTTAATTAAGCCATTAAAAGCTTCAGTTACAATCCCCTGATTCCAATAATCACGACTAATACAATATCCCACTTCAGCATTTTCATCATGATTATTAATATTGAATAAACTCAAACTTCCAATCACTTCACCTGTTTTCTTTAACTCGATTGCCCATTGATAGTAGTCCTTATTTTTATACCCCTCTACCCACATCTGTAAAATGGTCTTCGTTACGAAAATATCGCTATGCGTTGGCCACGTTAAATATTTTGTGACTTCATCGTCTGATGCCCAGTTTTGATACATCATAGACGCATCGCTGATCTTGAATGGTCTTAAGATTAACCTTGGTGTTTCAATCACTTTTGTTCCTGTATGATTTAACATTCTATCCCTCCTCTGATTTTCCTTATTATACCATATAAGTTATCCACACACATTATTAAAACACGATAATTCCCATTCTCAAAAGACTTATTGCCGTCATTTAATGGAAATGATATTTGATTCGTAAATGAAAGCTAAGATCTTCTTTTAATGGGACTTTTCTTTGATAAATGCGATGAATCATGCTAAGTTCGTAACTCTGACTCCTTGATACCTCATAAAACAGAATCATTTGTTCAGCTTTTCAATCTTTTAACTTCACTCCATAGAAGTAAGATTCACGTTTCATATTTTTGGGTAACTAATGGATATTATTTTCGAATCACTATAACCCCCATTTTTAACCAACTGAAAAGAAGTACCTCCCTCATCAAATGCTTTAATTTCATCCTAACAGTCTATGCTTTTGAAGTAGGCCTTAAATCTCATTCTGAATAAATTCCACCCTTAAAGTTATCCATACCTATTATAAAATAAACAAAAAAACACCTCTAGGAAAGAGATGTCTGCTTAAAATCATTCATATGAGAGAGGGTCTATGATTCGACAATCTAACGATTCTTTCTAGTTAAGATTAGCGTCCACTTAATTAACAATTTTCATCGTCATGTTCATATTTCATGACATAAAACTCCCCGAGTCCTAAGTAGGTTTCTTGTTTCTTTTTCTCAATAATCTTAAAATTTTGTGACTGGTAGCATCTAATGGCACGTTCATTCCAAGTTCGTACCTCAAGTAAAAGTGGCAAATTAGCATGGCGCTTTTGGCTCTCCTTAATGGCGTACGCAATGATATCTCGTCCAAAACCTTGATTACAATAATCAGGGTGCACGCCCATGCCAAAGAACACATGATCCTCTTCACAAAGTAAGTTAATAAAACCGATGAGCTCACCCTCCTCCTGCGAAAATCCTAAGAAACGTTGACGTTTCACTGCATCGCAAAGTGCGTAGTTTTGCGCCTTCATCTCATCCCAAGTTGGTAAATTATAAAGAGCATACTTTCCCTCATATCGCCAACTTGCAATCACTTTTGCTTGATCTTCTGTTAAAGCATGAGTCATTAGTTTCATTTTTTCTCTCCTTTTTCATTGAATTATTCTCTCTTTTTAGAAAAAGACGGCTTTCATAAACTCGCATTCTAGCAGGTTGAGTTCATCCATTTTTTCTAATGTCTTATGTTTTTCATAACTTACCTATCTGACATTAATCTCATAGCCATCCTCTTGAAACCTCAACCTCGTATCATGCGTCTGATTACTTTTAATATAACCACTCGCACCGACATTTACATCATACTTTTGATGTGAATGATCATAGAAAATCAAATCAGTATCAATCTCTTTAAATAACCCATCTAACGTCTGTGGTGAGTTATCCTTCTCAATGGCTTTAAAGGTTCCATCTTCTTACATAGCATCATGCATGAGGGCAACTTTTTAATACTCCCATAATGACCTGTAGTGCTGGCAGGTTTCTATGGCAATCAGATAGAACGACAAAATTCATGTTTCCCCTCCATTTATTTTACTTTTCTATTTTTATTCAGAAACGATTCAAATTATAACCGATATTTCGAAGTAAGCCTTCTCATATTTTACTTCTTTTCGTTCATGTTTTAAGACTTTACCCTCAAATAGCATTATCATCTAACTTGCCAATTCCATAACCTGTTACGATTCATTTATCCACAGCTATTATGACTGAGAATAAAAAAATAAGACCGGTAAAAGAACGGTCTTATTTCACACTAAAAGCATTTTGATAGGCTGGCATTTGACGAACTTGTACCAGTTCGTCATCCTTTTCCATGTATTCTAATAAGCTTGGGCTCAGTTGATTAGCAATGATTAAATCTTCAAGTGCTGCTTCTTTGTTTTCCATTAACGCATAGCAACAAGCACGATTATAATATAAAACGGATACATTTGGATTATATTGAATCCCTTCTGTATAAATTTTAATACTTTCTAAATAGTCATGATATTCTTCTTTATATAAAATAGCTAAATTTAAATAGGTAAACGAATACTCAGGATTACTTTGCAGCGACTTACGGTAATAGCGAATCGATTCTTTGACTTGATTTAACTTACGACAAACGACTCCTAAATTAAATAATGCCGTGTAATCTGTTGGATCAAGACTATAGGCTTTATAAAAATAATGGTAAGCTTTTAAGTTTTGATTTTGAGCTTCATAAATACATCCCAGATTAATATAGGCATAAAAATAGTTTGGATCAAGTTCTAGTGTCTTTTCATAATGATAAATCGCTTTTTCAATTTCATCTGTTTCGTCATAAATGTTAGCTAAGAAAAAATGTGCTGCTTCGTATTCTGGATCAAGCTCGATTGTTTTTTGATAATAATAAATTGCTTTTTCATACTCTTCATCATCATCATAGATCGTAGCGATTCCATAATAAGAGGTTGGAAATTCACTGTCGATTTTAATCATCTCATAAAATAATTCAAGTGCTTTCTTACGATCATCGATTTCATCATATAAAAATGCTAAGTCTAACATTAAATCTAAATCTTCTGTCCCAAATGATGTATGGTAGGCATTATTAAAATGCTCTAATGCTTTCAAAACATTTCCTAATTCTAAATAATGCGAAGCCACCGCTTTTTGATTTAGATAATATTGATAATTTTCCTGCATTAGACCCCCTACCTTTATTTTCTATCGTTTAAAGCTTTCTTTGACTAATACTTTACCACTTTGAACTTCATGATAGCTCAGTTCAAATGAAGTCTCACTAATCTCTAGTAAGGCATATGTTTTTTCTTTTGTATTTCTTGGTAAGACAACACTTCCAGGATTCATAAATAAAATGCCGTCTACCATTTCTGCCCCGATGCAATGAGAATGACCATAACATACGATGTTAGCATCCAATTCTCGTGCACGATAATAAAGTCTTGTTAATGAATATTTAACGTCGTATAGATGCCCGTGCGTTATGAATAAACGAGCACCAAGTGTAAGAGGTTCGATGCGTTCTTTTAATAAGTTTTTATCAAAATCACAGTTTCCTAAAACACTCAGATATTCGTTTAATAACGGATGATTTGCAGGTAACTGCGAATCTCCACAGTGAATAAGTAGGTCAGCGTCTAAAAGGTGGCGCTCACGTATTAATGATAAAGCGTTTGTATCGCCATGGCTATCACTTACAATGACAAGTAACATATCCGTCTCCTACATTAAATCCATTAAGACATTTTCTAACTTCTTGAAGGCATCCGCACGATGACTTAAGACGTTTTTTTCGCTTTTTGGAATCTCGGCCATTGTTTTTTGGATGGATGGTAGATAGAAGATTGGATCGTATCCAAACCCTTCGTTTCCTTGGCGATGTGTTAAAATTTGACCTTCACACTCTCCTCGAACGACGTATTCTTCACCATTTTCTGTGACAAGAGCAAGGGCACAAACGAAACGGGCACTACGATTTTTTTCTTCTATCCCTTCAAGCTCTGTTAAGACTTTATCAATGTTTTTGGCGTCATCACGATCTTCTCCAGCATAACGAGCACTATAAACACCTGGGCGTTTATTTAAGGCATCAACTTCTAGCCCTGAGTCATCTGCAATGACTAATTTTTTATATTTTTTTGCTATTTCACGCGCTTTGATTAAGGCGTTTTCTTCAAATGTCTCACCATTTTCCTCGATTTCAGTGACGTCACCTAAATCGAGTAATGATTTAACTTGAATGTTATAACGATTGAAAATATGTTCAAATTCTTTTGCTTTTCCACTGTTTTGTGTCGCAATGATGACTTCTTTCATGTTTTAGTCTCCTATTAACCGATTTGTTTTTGAGCTTCAATTAATTGTTTAATTCCTTGGCTTGCAACGTCAAGCATTTGTAATAACTCAGCATGTGAGTACGTCGCCTCTTCACCTGTTCCTTGGATTTCAACAAATTGTCCGCTCTCAGTCATGATCACATTCATATCGACTTCTGCACTTGAATCTTCTTCGTAGTCTAAGTCTAAAATGACTTCACCATCTTTGATTCCAACTGAGATTGCCGCTAAATGTTCTTTAAGAGGAGATTCTTTTAAAACACCTTCTGCTACTAATTTATCGAAAGCTAATTTCATTGCCACAACTGATCCTGTAATAGACGCTGTACGTGTTCCACCATCTGCTTGAATCACATCACAGTCAATCCAAATCGTACGTTCACCTAGTTTTTCTAAATCAACAGCGGCACGTAAAGAACGACCGATTAAACGTTGAATTTCCATCGTACGACCTGATAATTTTCCACGAGCTGATTCTCGAACATTACGTGTATTCGTCGCGCGTGGTAACATAGAGTACTCAGCTGTAATCCAACCTTTTCCCTGTCCTCGCATAAAAGGGGGTAATTTATTTTCAATCGTTGCAGTGCAAATCACTTTTGTGTTTCCAACTGAAATTAAAACAGCTCCTTCTGGATGCATAATATAATTTGGAATGAATTCGACGGGTCTTAGTTCATTATTTTTACGTTCATTAGTTCTCATGTTTTATCACCTGCTTGTTGTTTTGAAACTGTCTTATTCATTATAACATATTCTATTTTGATATGGCGTCATTTACAGGTTCAAAAATATTACGACTTGTTGGAATAGCAACTGAACGTAAAGTATCATCAACAATTTTTGAGTTTCCATCGATTAAAACTGAGACAGCTTCAATTCCATCGAATTCTGTTAAGGTCATGACTAACTGTTCATGCATTAAAGAAGAAACAACGGTTTGGTTATTGTCATAGTATAAATCTGAACTAAAGTTAAGCGTAATGACTCCATTTTCAATCACTGGTTCTGTCATTAATGTCGTTTGGTTATCAAAGACGCTGATATACTCACCCCCCACTGATCCCTGGATTAATGAGTCGATGGCATAATTCACTGGATCTACGCTACTAGGGATTAATCGTGTGACTGGAACAAGTAATCCGTTTTGAGTGTCGTCTGTCATGAAATATAGCGTCACTAGTTGTGTGTTATCTAAATTATTCGTATCCATTTCTAGGTTTATTCCCATTTGGCGAGTCAGACCACGTTCAACAGCTAGGGTTCCATTTAGATTGGAAACGGGTTGTCCATCAATTTCAAATTTAACACGATCTACACCTTCAAGGCTAGTAAAGCTCCAGACTAAAGATTCAACAACTTGTTGCTCTTGACTAGCATCATAGTTAAGGAATTCTTTTGATAAATCTAACGTTAAGGTTCCATCGTTTAGGGTATAGTCATTTAGCACAGTCATCGGTGAAATCAAAGATGTCGTTTTAAGTGGTAATTGATTTGATTTAATGGTTAATAAATCGAATACCGCTTGAACTTGATCTGTTTCTTCCCCTTTTTCAACATATGTTTTAACCATGTACCCTGAATCATGAAGAGCGTAAACTTCGTAACAGTCTTCACTGATTTCACTTGTTTGTAATGTACTTTGTTGATTCGTAATGTTTTGAACTAAGTTTTTGGTCGCTGGGTCTTCTCCACTTTTTGTTAAGTAATAGACGAATGCCATGGCTAAGACTGGTAGTGTCAATTTTTTCAACCAATTCGTTTTCATTGCTTTCACCTCGCTTGAATTTATATCTAACTATATGAGGGTATAAAAAAAAAGATAACCATTCTATCCATCAAACCAATGAGTCGTGAATACTTGTCATTTCCTCATTTGTTTTGATAAAAAGTTATCTTTTTTGAACTAACCTAAGCGATTATTCATGATATTTTGATAGTTTTCCTTAAATGGATACTGCTCATTCGCCAAAATAATCGATTTAAACTTATAAAAAATATTATGTAAAACTAAAGCATCGACAATCGCATCATGAATTTGCGTCCCAGTTAAAATTTCATAACTTCGAATGGCATTATATAGCCCAATATCTTGCCCGATTTGGTAATATTGTCGATGAATGCGTTGTAGGTCGATTAATTGATTGGTCTCAAATAAAGGTTTTACTCCATTAATCACATATGAGTTTTCCAAAATAAATCCATCAGAAACACCCCATACAATAAATAATGGGTTATATCGTGCAATGACTTCTTTAATGTAACCATAAAACTCTAAATAAGTAATGCCATATGCGACAGATGCATCTGTAATTTTTAAAAATTCTTGTGTTTTACCTGAAATTTGTGGGAAGATTGTTGGTTTTACATACGCTGAGAATTTTTCCACGAGATTTCCCTCGGCATCGGCTATGATTAATCCAAATTGAATAATTTCCGGTATGAATTTAGTTCCACGATATTCAGGTCCACTCATTGAAAATTCTAAATCTAAAAAGGCATAAAAAGGGGAGTCCATTAATAAATTAATGGTCTGTCTCAATTCATTTTTGACTTGTTGAGGATTCGCCATCTTTTTACGTGGATCACTTTTGATTCCTGTAATCACAAAATAAGATGCTTTTCCCAGTTTAAATTCGGTTGGATTATAAGAAAAATGCATAAAATCCCCTGGTTTAAAGTGACGTTTCACCAGTTCTAAGTATCGATGTGGCACGTAAAAATGTAAAAGTTGTCCATCGGTGTGCAAAGAAATTCGAGGAATTGATAAATTCATCGACTGAATTTTTCCTTTTAACTCTTTGGTTTTTTGAACGACTAATTCAAGATGATTAATCATTCCCGTTTGGTTTAAGCTATACTGAACGGTTTGTCCAATCATTGAGTTGGTCACATGTAATTTATTTTCATAAGAAAAACACGTTTCATTAATCCATATTTTATAGTCATTCATATTTATTTTTAAAATAACTCCGGTATGTCCGAGCATGATTACCACTTCCATCAAACAAATTCATCATCTTAGAAAAATATGATATTGTTATCACTTAGCGTGATTTCTCTATTCCCTTTTATTATAATACACTTTTTGGCTTTAATCTACTCGCGTTCAAACCTTTTTAAAGGAAGTGAATGATAATCCATCTATTTTAGTGGTAATGAAAATCACCACCAGTAGCTGGTGGTGATTTTTTATAACTCAATGACACCCAATTTCAAAAGCTCAATAATGGCCTGTGAGCGTCCTTTGACATTTAATTTTAGAATAACATTTGAGATATGATTTCTAACTGTTTTTTCACTGATTTTCAATTCTTCAGCAATTTCACTTGTTGTCATATTTCTAACAAGTAAATTGAAAATTTCTTGTTCACGTTTAGTTAAAATTGACTGACCTTTGTTCAACCTTTCTACCCCCATTCTTTTGAGGTAGTCATTATCCTCGAGCGATACGGCTCTTAAGTGAGCCTGTATCTAGTATATCTTATGTTTTTGTAGGGGAATAGTGATATAAATTGAGTGGTCCAAGTGACTATTTTTTCTGTATTTCTTCGGCGATAAACGTCTTAATTCTACGGATGACTTCAGCAGGAAAGCCAAGTTTTAAATACTCTTGTTCATCTGCTTCGACCATTCGTTCAAGTGTTCCAAAATTTTGAATTAATAATCGTTTACGTTTCGGCCCAACACCTGGAATTTCATCTAAAATAGACGTTAGCGTTCGCTTTTGAGCCGACTGATGATGAAATCCAATGACAAAGCGATGGACTTCATCTTGAATACGCGTTAAAAGTTGGAAGACATTTGAACGTGTCGGAAGTTTTATTTCTTCCATATCACGCCCATCTAGTAAGAATGATGTTCTATGTTTCTCATCTTTAACCAGTCCAACGACGGGGATGGTCATATTTAAGGAAGAGAGAACCTCTTGTGCAATAGCCACTTGTCCCTTTCCACCATCAATAACAATTAAATCTCGGGCTGGCAAATCTTCATTTAATACTTTAAAATAACGGCGATAAATGACTTCTCGCATTGCTTGATAGTCATCTCCATCCGATGTTGTTTGAATTTTATATTTTCGGTATTGTTTTTTATCCGGGCGTCCATCTGTAAACACAACCATCGCTGAGACGGCATCCATCCCCTGATGATGGGAGTTATCGAATGCTTCAATTCGATGTGGTGTTGGAATATTTAACACTTCTCCTAACCGTTCAACTGCTTTTAAGGTTCTCTCTTCTTGTTTTTCAATTAATTGGAGTTTTTCACTTAATGCCATTTCAGCATTTTTCATGGCTAGTTCAACTAATTCTTTTTTATCACCAATTTTTGGAACAATGACTTTGATATCTAATAATTGACTTAATAACTCTTGATTGAGTGTTGCTGGAATAAAAATTTCTTTCGGTTTTAAATTATTGCCTTGATAAAAGCGACCGATAAACGTTAAAACAGCTTCCTCTGTATCTTCAATGCCATCAAAAATAGACACTTCACGTTCAATGACCTTTCCTTGACGAATGAAGAAAACTTGGACACAAATTAATCCATTCATCGTATAATATCCAAACACATCTCGATCAATAAAATCATTCATCGTCATTTTTTGTTTCTCAACGGTCGCTTCAATGTTCGCGATTAAATCTCGGTATTCTTTCGCTCGCTCAAATTCTAACTTTTCAGCTGCTTCTTCCATTCGACTCACTAAATCTTTTTTAACATCGGAATAATCACCTTTTAAAAAACGTGTAATTTGTTCAATATACGGTTTGTAGTCTTCTGGTGTTATCTTAAATTCACAAGGTGCTAAACATTGATGAATATGATAATATAAACAAACCTTTTGAGGAATCGTATGGCATTTTCGTCACGGATATAATTTATTTAATAACCGAATGGTTTCATTCGCGGCACGAGCATTGGGATATGGACCAAAGTATTTACCTCCATCTTTTTTAATTTTACGGGTTGTCACTAGGCGAGGATGGACCTCGTTTGTAATTTTAATATACGGATAATGTTTATCGTCCGTCAACATGATATTGTACTTTGGATCATATTTTTTAATCAGATTGATTTCAAGAACTAGGGCTTCGAGTTCACTAGAGGTAATAATGTATTCAAAATCGACAATTTCACGAACTAATCGTGCTGTCTTCCCATTATGAGTTCCAATAAAATAAGATTTAACGCGATTTTTTAAACGTTTCGCTTTTCCAACATAGATGACTTGTCCTTTGGCGTCTTTCATCAAATAACAACCAGGATTCATCGGAAGGATGGCTAACTTATCTTTAATTAATTGATTCATTCAGGTCCCACCTTTTAATTCTACTAAAAAATCCTAGGATTTCGATAGTTTTTATACTAACAAAGATTCTAGGATTAGTCTATCTTGAAATAGAGATATAATTCATAAATAAATTAAGAGTCTTAGTTGCTAAATCTTTTTGGTACTAGGGTCCCACCACACGATTTATTTCCATCTTTGGTGGGGTGACATTGTATAGGGGATACCTGCCTACGAAGTGCTATCCTCAACCAATAGGGGCATAAACTAAACATTGTCTAAGTTTGAAAAACTTAGTTGGACTTATATCTCCGAATATGTTAATGATTATTTCAAATTATAAGCTAAAAACGGACGTTCTTCATTTTCATTTACTAATTTATAAATCACTTGATTTCCTTTTAAAATCTTTTTAATGGATTGATAGATTTTAATTTTATATTCCTTTCGTCCTTGTTCATCTTGAGCAATATCATAATAAAGCTTCAATTGATTGTTCTCAAAGATTAATTCGTATAAATCAATGTTATGTTGAGAATGGACAATCGCAATCGTCATTTCATCATCGATTTCTCGTCGTATATTTTTATAAAATTCTTCTAGTCTTGCTAAGTTAATAATGGTATCACCTTGCTGAATGACATCTCCAGCTTCTGTTCCGACTACTATATCATATGATGATACCGTGATAGCAGATGAATCAAATTCTCCATTTATAAAGAACCAACTAAATCCTGCTAAAATGATACTAATACAAATCCCCATAATTATTTTTTTCACCATTTTTTCTCACCTATTTTGTCAGTTATCATGTTATTTTATCATTTTTTCGATGTCGAAAACAAGGGGATCTTAAGTTTTAAACTATAAAAAAGGTGCCTTCTAAAAGAAGGCACCTTTTCATGACTACATTTTACCTTGACGACGTAACTCATTTAACATCGTGTCAATTTTATTACCATATTCAATTGATTCATCAATTTCAAAAATCAATTCAGGCACTTTACGGATTGATAATCGTTTACTTAATTCTGAGCGGATAAATCCTTTTGAGCGAATTAATGCTTTAGTCGCAGCTTCACGACGATTTTCTCCACCAAGGACTGAATAGTAAATTTTACAGAATGATAAGTCATTAGTCACTTCTGCTCCTGTAACTGTTACAAATCCTATTTTTGTATCTTTAATCTCGTTCATGATGATATCAGTTACATCACGTTCGATTTGTTTTGAAATTTTCTGCACTCTAATGCGTGACATCCAAATCACCCTTTTTATCTAAAATACAATGACTAAGCGCGTTTTACTTCTTCCATAACGTAAGCTTCGATGATATCTCCTTCTTTGATATCATTGAAACGGTCGATTGTAATTCCACACTCGTAACCGTAGTTAACTTCTTTAACTTCATCTTTGAAACGTTTTAATGATCCTAATTCACCTTCAAAAACAACAATTCCATCACGGATAACACGTACGCTTGCGTTACGAGATACCGATCCATCCGTTACATAACATCCTGCAATTGTTCCAACTTTTGAAACTTTGAATGTTTGACGAACTTCTAACTGTCCTGTTACTTTTTCTTCGAATACTGGATCTAAAAGACCTTTCATTGCTGCTTCGATTTCATCAATTACTTTATAAATAATTGAATGTAAGCGAATATCTACTCCTTCAGCTGCCGCTTGTTGGCGAGTTGCTGCTGATGGACGAACGTTAAATCCAATAATGATTGCTCCTGAAGCTGATGCTAATGTTACATCTGTTTCAGTAATTGTTCCAACTGATGCACGAATAATGTTAATTTTTGCACCTTCTACATCAATTTTTTGTAATGAACCGCTTAATGCTTCAACTGAACCTTGAACGTCACCTTTGATGATTAAGTTTAATTCTTTTAACTCACCCTCTTGAATTTGAGAGAATAAATCATCTAATGAAACAGCCTTACCAGCTTTGTTTCCAAGTTCACGAGCATTAGCTGTACGTTGTTCTGCAATTTGGCGGGCTTCTTTTTCACTTGGGAATACCATGAAGCGATCTCCAGCTTGTGGCACATCATTTAATCCGGTAATTTCAACTGGAGTTGATGGTCCCGCTGCTTCAATACGTTTATTTAAATCATCTACCATCGCACGAACACGTCCATGAGTGTTACCTACAACGATTGAATCTCCAATACGTAATGTTCCATTTTCAACTAATAATGTTGCAACTGGTCCACGACCTTTATCAAGTTTCGCTTCGATTACAGTACCTGTCGCTAAACGTTTTGGATTCGCTTTTAACTCAGCCATTTCAGATACTAAGTTAATCATTTCAAGTAATTCATCAATTCCTTCACCTTGTAATGCTGAAAGACGAACGAAGATGGTATCTCCTCCCCACTCCTCAGCAAGTAAGTTGAAGTTTGTTAATTCTTGCATTACGCGATCTGGGTTCGCTGTTGGTTTATCCATTTTATTAACCGCAACGATAATTGGAACTCCAGCTGCTTTTGCATGATCGATTGCTTCTTTTGTTTGAGGCATCACCCCATCATCTGCTGCGACAACAAGAACACAGATATCTGTAACTTGTGCTCCACGAGCACGCATTGAAGTGAAGGCAGCATGTCCTGGTGTATCTAAGAATGTAATCACATTTCCATTATGATTTACTTGGTATGCACCGATATGTTGTGTGATTCCTCCAGCTTCTCCAGTTACAACACGCGAGTTACGAATCGCATCTAATAAAGTTGTTTTACCGTGGTCAACGTGTCCCATGATTGTCACAACTGGTGGACGTTTTTCTAAATCTTCTTCTGAATCTTCTAAAACGATTTTTTCAAATTCAATCACATCTGTAAAGATTTTATCTTTAACTTCGAATCCAGCTTCTTCAGCTACTAATTCAACTGTTTCACGATCTAATGTTTGGTTAACTGTTGCCATCATTCCAAGCATTAATAATTGTTTTACGATTTCTCCAGTTGATTTTCCAAGACGTTCTGCTAATTCACCTACTGTTAAATCTTCACTATAGTAAACAATGTTTGCTTCAGCATCTTCTTTAACTGGAACGTTTGCGATACGATCGCTTTTTTCATTTTTAATTTTCTTTTGATTTGAACCTTTTTTCTTTTTAGTGATTTTTGGACGGTTAACTTCTAAATAATCATCGTATTTAAATAAATCGTCTGTCTCATTTGTTGTTTCTTTTTCTGTGTTGTTTACATCTTCGATTTTTGAACCTTGTTCGTTTTTAAAATTTTTATCTAGCATCAATATAACATCGTCTCCTAACACTGACATATGACTTTTTACTGAGATGTTGTTTTCTTCTAAAACTTGCAACACCTCTTTACTTGAAACATTAAATTGTTTTGCATATTCGTGAACCCTCATTATGTCACCTCTCTCTTATGCATTCATTTTCTTACTTAATGCTTTTGCAAAGTTGGGATTGGTAATTCCGACAACTTTTCGGAATTCCTTTCCTAAGGCATGACCTAATTCTAAGCTGTCGGCTTTTTGCACACATTCAACATTATAAAAGCGACATTTATCCGTTACTTTTTTAAACGTATTAGCTGACGTATCTTCAGCTAAGATAACTAAATGCACTTTTTTAGCTTGAATTGCCTGCACTACCATTTGTTCACCTGTGATAACCGCTCCTGCACTTAATGCTAAGCCAAGAAAACTTAACCACTGTTGATTCATTCACATCACCTATTTCATTTGCTTCCCTGCTAATTGCTCTAATTCTTCATAGATAGTCTCTGGGACTTCAACTTCTAAATGACGACTTAAAACATTTTTCTTTTTAGCTAAAGCGACAACTTCAGGTGTTAAATGAAGATAAACACCACGTCCATTTTTCTTTCCAGTTGGATCAACTGACACTTCGCCATCGGTTCCACGAACCACACGAATTAAATCTTTTTTCGGTTGTTGTTCACCTGTAATGACACACTTACGCATAGGGATTTTCTTTTGTTTCATTGAGCGACCTCCTTGCGCGATTTAGAATTATAATTCAATACCTAAATTATCTGCTTCTGATTCAGGTTTGATATCAATTTTCCATCCTGTTAATTGAGCAGCTAAACGAGCATTTTGTCCACGCTTACCAATTGCTAATGATAATTGGTTATCTGGAACAAGGACAACTGTTGCTTTTTTTGCTTCATCCACGACAACTTTTGACACTTGAGCTGGACTTAAAGCATTTGCCACTAATACAGCTGGATCTTTAGAGAATTGAATGATATCAATTTTCTCACCATTTAACTCGTCTACAATGTTTTGAACACGTTGTCCTGATGGACCTACACATGCTCCTACTGGATCGACATTTTCATCTTCTGAAGCCACACAGATTTTTGTACGATCTCCAGCATCACGTGCAACAGACATAATTTCAACTGTTCCATCATAGATTTCTGGGACTTCTAATTCAAATAAGCGTTTAATTAAGTTTGGATCTTTACGTGATACATATACCACAGGTCCTTTATTTTTTGACTCAATTTTACTAATGTACACTTTAATACGAGAATTTGGTTTGATTTCATCTGGATTCATAATTTCACGTATTGGAAGTAATGCCTCAATTTTTCCTAAGTCTACAAAAACATGTTTCCCATCATCTTTTACAACAATTCCAGTTACAATTTCACCTTCACGATCTTTGAACTCTTGGAATAAGTTATCACGTTCTGCTTGACGAATACGTTGTTTCACGACTTGTTTAGCTGTTTGAGTCGCGATACGTCCAAAATCTTTAGGAGTTACTTCGAAGTTGATGATATCCCCTTCTTGATAGTGTGGATTTAATCGCATTGCTTCATCTAAGCTAATTTGTTCTTGTGGTCTTGTCACTTCTTCAACCACTGTTTTTTGTTGATATAATTTCACTGTTCCAGTGACTTCGTTAATCTCAACTTTAACATTTGTCGCTTGATTAAAATTCTTTTTATAAGCACTGATTAATGCATGCTCAAATGCCTCAATAATAATATCCTTAGAAATACCTTTTTCTTTTTCAAGTAATTCTAGAGCAGCAAAAAACTCTTTCGTATTCATCCTTTTTTATCCTCCTTAAAATTTAATCGCAAGACGAACCTTCGCAGCTTTATCATAAGGTATTTCAACTACCTTTTTACGTGTTTTCACTAAAACTTCAAGAGTTAAAATATCCTCTTCAAATTTTATTAGATGTCCTTCAAACTCTTTTTGTCCATCAATTGCTTTATACGTCTTTACATTAATATACGCACCAATTGATTCAGCAACGGCTTCTTTTGTTTTTAAAGGACGTTCAGCGCCTGGTGATGAAACCTCTAACATGTACTCATCTTCAATATAATCATGTTGATCTAGTTTCTCGCTTAGTGCTTCTGCTACATCAGCACATTGATCGATGTCGATTCCTTCTGGTGTATCAACATACACGCGCAAAAAGAAGTTTTGACCTTCTTTTACATACTCAACATCAACTAATTCAACATTATTAGCTTCACAAATTGGTTTAACTAATTCTTCTGTTTTTGCAACGATATTTGACATTAGAATTTCACCGCTTTCAAACATTTTGACCATAATACAAAAGAGTGGGAAGCCCCACTCTTACACGCAATACTATGTTAAAATATTGTAACACAATTTATATCGAGAGTAAAGTATATGATGAATAATTGTGTTGTTCACTATTTAGTATGGGAAACATTCACCCTTATTATTGACGAAAACGATACATTATAATACTTCCAGCAATCGAAACATTCAAAGATTCAATATTTTCACTCATTTCAATAAAAATATTTCCATCTGTCAAACTTAATAACTCTTTTGAAACGCCACTTCCTTCATTTCCAAGAATGAAAGCCATTTTCATCGTTTCTTCTATTTCATTTAAAGGACGACCATTTTGAAGACTCGTTCCATAAATTCGAACCCCTTGTTCTTTTAATGATGTCACAGCTTCTTCTAAGTTTTGATTCAAAATAGGTAATTTAAAAATGGCACCTTGCGTTGAACGAATCACTTTCTCATTATATAAATCAACGCATCCATCTCCAAGAATGACTCCATCAAATCCAAATGCGACCGCACTTCTTAGTAATGTTCCTAAGTTGCCTGGATCTTGCACTCGATCAAGTAATAGCAAACGATGTTGGTTTTTAATGTTCATTGTTTTCATTTCACAGACAGCCATGATCGGTTGGGGTGTTTCGGTTGAAGCAATTTGTTCGAATAAATTTTCTTTTAAAAGATAAATATTTGAAACGGCATGATAATCTTCGTTTAAATGAAGAGTTGTTCCTTCTTTAACTAAGACTTCTTTCACGACATTCATTTTAATAGCTTCTAAAACTAAGTGTTCCCCTTCGACAATGTACTCAAGAGATTGGTATCGATATTTTTTTTGTTTTAGTTTCGCCCATTTTTTAAATTTAGGGTTATTATTTGATTCAATTAACATCTCATCACCTATTATATTGATTGTTTATTTAATTCGTCTTCTTTACTATACACTATTTTTGAATCTTACAACTGATTTTTTTAAAAAAATATTTATTTAAGTGTATTATTTTGTCGAATCTGCACAAATTATGATTGTCAGGAGGTGACAATCATGGCAAACCGTAATAAATTAGTGGTTCCTGGTGCTCAAGCTGCAATTGATAACATGAAAGCTGAGATTGCTAGTGAATTAGGTGTGACTTTAGGGGCTGATGCTACAGCTCGTCAAAACGGTTCAGTTGGTGGTGAAATCACTAAACGTTTAGTGAAACAAGCTCAATCACAACTTGGATCAAGCTATACTAACCAAAAATAGTTATGAATTTAATTTAAAGGTTTTGTTATTCAACTTCAATTGTCATTAAAGTTACAATTGATATCTATCGGGAGGTGCCCCCTATGGCTACTCGTAATAAATTAATCGTTCCTGGTGCTCAAGAAGCCGTGGATCAAATGAAATACGAAATTGCTAAAGAACTTGGTGTTAACTTTGGACGTACTGCAACAGCTCAAGAAAATGGAGCTGTTGGCGGTGAGATTACAAAACGTTTAATTGCCCAAGCTAAACAAAACTTAAAATAACCGGATTTAAATTTAGTTTTAAAGAAAAAGAAACAGAAGTATCATTCAAGATTACCATTACAGGAGGTTATTAATATGTCAAGTCGTAATAAATTAGTGGTTCCTGGTGCTCAAGCTGCTCTTGATCAAATGAAATATGAGATTGCTCGCGAATTTGGTGTCGAATTAGGTGCTGATACATCTTCACGTCTTAACGGTTCAGTCGGTGGTGAAATTACGAAACGTTTAGTTGCAATGGCACAGCAACAAATGAGTGGAACTTCACAAAAATAACGATTGGGCCAACGTTATTTTCTTTACTACTAAGCTTCTAAAAAATATGAATAAATTTCCATCGATAGATTCGTATGAATTTGTCGATGGATGGATATTATATTTATTGTCAGGAGGTGAACAACATGACAAACAATTCAAACAACTCATCAAACAAATTAGTTGTCCCATCAGCACAAGCTGCTATCGATCAAATGAAATATGAGATTGCTAGTGAACAAGGTGTTACTTTAGGAGCTGATGCTACAGCTCGTCAAAACGGATCTGTTGGTGGTGAAATCACTAAACGTTTAGTGAAACAAGCTCAATCACAATTAGGTGCTTCTCAAAACCAACAATAATTAAACTAGGTATACTGTTTCATGTCAAAGCGTCAAGGTCCGTTTTATCAAACAAGACTGTGAGGTCATAACATGAACGATATTCCGCCAACTTATTTAAATATCACGTCAAATTCTAATTAAACGTGAGGGATCAAGATGAATGCAAATCCGCCAAAGTTTTGATAAAATTATTACCGTGAAAAACACGAAAGATCCAGTGTCACAAACTCTTAAAGAAATGTGAGGGATCAAGGATGGAATCTAATCCACCAACGTTTTTGGAGTTGAATTTTCTTTAATTAGAAATTCTTGATTATGCACTTACTGTTACTCAATGTTTTGCAGTTTTTGTAGAATGTGAGGATGATGTTATGTTAGCTAATCCGCCAAAGTTTTAAGTTGTTATCACGATTTTATTATCAAAAATGCGAGGGATAAAACATGAAATCCAATCCGCCAACTTTAACAATTGATTCTAATAGACACTAAATCATCATAAATGAGGTGTTTCCGTTGTACTGATTAAGCACTAATTTGTTATAAATGTGGTGTTTGCTTCTGTACTATAAAACGCTAAATGAGCGTAATTGAGGTGTTTCCATTGTACCGTTTATTCACTGATTTATTATAAATGATGTGGTTGTGTATGATTTAACACTATAACGTAAATGAGGTGTTTCCGTTGTACTGGTTTAGCACTAGTTTGTTATAAATCTCGTGTATCAGTTAACTTTTGTTCAAACACTAAGTGATATGTTAAATGAGGTGTTTCCATTGAATCGATTTGTTACAATTAAATAAGTGATAAAGTAGCACTTCGGTGCTACTTTTTTAATTCTTAAGAATTTCTTAATTTAATGACTCAGACACGTTTCTAGCTACTCTTTATGATAAAATATAAAACAGATGAAATGGTAAGTTTTATTATTTTATCCATTATTTTTATTATAAAGGGGAGAACTATACATGGATTTTTTATTTCGTGCTTGGAAACAAAATATTCGTAAGCCGATGAAATCATTAATGATTTTTTTAGTTATGTTTGTCATTTCCAATCTCATCGTAACAGGAATTTTTATTCTTAAAGGGACTGAGAAGGCAACCAATGCAACACTTAGTCAAATGACTCCTATCATTTATTACACTCAAGATTATGATAGATATTGGCGTGCTCAAGAGCTTGGATTTGTTGACTCGGAAACAGATCCCATGCCAAACATTTCGCTTGAGACTGCCCTTGAAATTGGTCGTTCAAACGATGTGGAAGCTTTTGATTTAAGTACACAATCAACTGCTTTAATTCGTTCAATTAAGGCATACAAAGATCCTAATAGCCAAGGCGGGGGAAATTGGATTACAAGTACTGATTCAGAAGGAAATACTGAAACGTTCCAAGAACCAGATTACTATGAAATGTTAGGATCAAGTTCTAGTGAATTTAAAGTAGCCAGTGGAACGATTGAAATTGTAGATGGACGTGGAATTAATGAAGATGATGTCGCTAATAGCAATTATGTGCTAGTTATTGAAGAAAACCTTGCTAAAGCAAATAATTTATCTGTTGGAGATACGCTCCCTGTCGATTTCAAAATGGTTTGGGATGCTGAAGAAGCAGCACTTCCAAGTACAACTGAAAATGATTTTGAAATTGTTGGAATTTATCGAAATTTAAGTGCAGCCGACCAAAATGACACATGGATGACAGAACGTGTGGCGACTCAAATTTATGTGCCTTATAATGTCGCTTATGAGTTAAGTTTTGAAGTACAAAAGGAATCAATTCAAGAAAGTATTGCCCAGGGGTATTGGACACAAGAAGAAGCAGACGAATATTTAGAGCAATATAGTGAAGTTCAACCGAATACCATCGGTTATTTATTAAAAGATCCTCTAAAAGTGCGTGATTTTATCGAAGATAATACACGCTTATTACCTTCTGAATATCATGTTTTAAAAGTTGGGAATTCAACGTATGATTCAATTGCTAAATCAATTGATAGCATGACTCAAACGTCAAATTTAATTATTTACATTGTGTTTGGAGCTGGAATTTTAATCTTAAGTTTAATTACTTCATTAACGTTAAAAAGCCGTGAATATGAAATTGGGGTTCTATTATCTCTTGGTGAAAGTAAACTTAAAGTCATTGGTCAATTAATGAGCGAGTTATTAATTATTGCCTTAGTAGCCTTTAGCTTATCAATTGTTTCTGGTAATTTTATCGCTAAATACTACGGACAACAACTATTACAAACCCAAATGGAAAGCGCGATGACGCAATCAAATAATTTTAATATTTATGTTCCTGAGCAAATGTATAGTAACGAAAGCTCAACATTACAATATACTGACTTCGTCACAAGCTTTAATATTGAACTCGATCCAATTGTTTATCTTGAATTAATGGCCTATGGACTTCTAGTTGTTGCTGTTAGTACCTTTATTCCGATTATCTTCATCATGCGATATAATCCAAAAACTATTTTAACCATTCGATAAAGCGAGGTGCCTTATAATGTCTATCTTAGAGTTAAGAAATCTTTCTCATGCTTATGTTGACGGTGATATTCGCCGTATTGTCCTTGAAGATGTCAATTGTACGTTTGAACGTGGACAGTTTTATTCTATTTTAGGTCCATCTGGATCTGGAAAATCAACGTTACTCTCAATTGCAGCGGGACTTGACGATATCCAACAAGGCCAAGTGATTGTAGACGGAAAACCGATTCAAGAAATTGGTTTTGTGAAATATCGTCGTAATCATATGGCAATCGTATTCCAGTCTTTCAACTTGATTCCTTATTTAACAGCTGTTGAAAATGTTGAAATGGCGATGAAAATTACAGATAATGAAATGCCTAAAAATAAACGTGAAATAGCCTTAGGATTTTTAGAGAAACTTGGTATTTCAAAAATCAAAGCTCATAAATTTATTAAACAACTTTCTGGGGGAGAACAACAACGTGTCGCAATTGCTCGTGCGCTTGTTACCGGAGCTGATCTGATTTTTGCCGATGAACCGACTGGAAACTTAGATTCTCAAACAGAAGCAGAAATCTGTGACTTATTCCGTGTTTTAGCTCATCAATTTAATAAATGTATCATTGTTGTCACTCACTCTGACCGTGTCGCGCAGCATAGTGATGTTATTTATCGTATTGAAGACGGTAAAGTTGTCGTTGCGAATCAATAATAAAATTTAAAAAATCCCTTGATTTATCTTTTAAGGGATTTTTTTATGCGAAGAAAACTTTTTCTATTCTAAAATTTTAATTTAGTCCTTATTTCTGTTTTAGTAAAGGACTATTTTTAAGATCATAAAAAACTCCCTCGTGTGCGTGAGGGAGTTTTTTTATTAATACTTTAATTATTTTGCTTCACCGTAGAAAGCATTTAAATATAATTGTTTGATATCTTCGATTAATGGGTAGCGTGGGTTAGCCCCTGTACATTGATCATCAAATGCATCTACTGCTAATTTATCTACTGCTGCTAAGAAATCAGCTTCTGATACGCCACATTCAGAGATACTCATTGGAATATTGATTTCAGCTTTTAATTCATTGATTTTATTTAATAATGCTTGAATTTTCTCTTCATTTGTACGTCCTGTTAATCCACAGTACTCAGCAGCTTTTGCATAACGTTCGATGGCTTGAGGAGTTTCGTATTGAGGGAATGTTCCCTGTTTGAATGGTGCATCTGTTGCATTGTATTTAATAACTTCGTTGATTAATAAAGCATTTGCAATACCATGAGGAATATGGAATGCTGATCCTAATTTATGAGCCATTGAGTGACATAATCCTAACATTGCATTAGAGAATGCCATACCTGCCATACATGATGCATTAGCCATTTTCTCTTTCGCTACTTTAGCTTCTGCCCCACCATGGTAAGATTCTGGTAAGTAATCGAATACTAATTTAGCTGATTCTAATGATAATGGAATTGTGTATTCAGTTGCTACTGTTGCTACTAATGATTCTAAGGCATGAGTTAAAACGTCGATACCTGAAGCAGCACATAATCCTTTTGGCATTGATAACATTAACACTGGGTCAACAATCGCCATTGTTGGTGTTAATTCGTAGTCAGCTAATGGGTATTTTACTCCTGTTTCATCATCAGTGATAACAGCGAATGGCGTTACCTCAGAACCTGTACCAGCTGAAGTTGCGATACATACTAAGCTAGCTTTTTTACCCATTTGAGGGAAGCGGAAGATACGTTTACGAACGTCCATGAAACGCATTGCTAAGTCTTGGAAGTTTGTTTCTGGGTGTTCATATAATACCCACATGATTTTAGCTGCATCCATTGCAGATCCTCCACCTAATGCAATGATTGTATCAGGTTTGAATTCAGCCATGGCTTGAGCACCTTTTTTAGCATCTGATAATAATGGATCTGGATGTACATCTGTACAAATTGTATATTGAATTCCGTATTTATCTAATTCATCTGTTACATGTTTTGTATATCCTAAATCGAATAATACTTTATCTGTTACGATGAATGCACGTTTTTTACCATCAAATTTTAAATCTTCTAATGCGATTGGTAAGCATCCAAATTTATAGTAAACTTTTGCAGGCACTTTGAACCAAAGCATATTCTCTCTCCTTTTAGCAATTGTTTTAATATTAATTAAGTGTTTAGGTCCAACGTTTTCTGATACTGAGTTATTTCCCCAAGACCCGCAACCTAATGTTAATGATGGTGCTAAAGCGAAGTTGAATAAATCTCCAATTCCTCCGTGTGCAGTTGGTTGGTTGATTAAGAATGTTGTTGTACGCATACGAGATGCCATTGCTTGAATGTCAGCTTCTGCACGTAACTCATCTGCATAAATGGCTGATGTATGTCCTAATCCACTGTGTTCTACTAATGTATAGGCCATTTCAACTGCCTGTTCATGGTTAGTTGATTTGTACATTGCTAATACAACTGATAATTTTTCATGAGCGAATGGCTCTTCTAATGAAGTATCCGTTACTTCACCTACTAATACTTTAGTATCTTTAGGGACTTCAAATCCTGCTAATTCAGCGATTTTCCATGCAGGTTGTCCTACAATTTTAGCATTTAATGCTCCGTTAACAATGATTGTTTCACGAACAGCATCTAATTGTTTTTTATTTAATAATAAAGCTCCACGTTTTTTAAGTTCAGCTTTAACATTTTCATAAATTGATTCATCAACGATGATTGATTGTTCTGACGCACAGATTACTCCATAATCAAATGTTTTTGATAATAATAATGAGTTAACTGCCATTGGAACATTACATGTTTTGTGGAAAATAACTGGTGTATTTCCTGCCCCTACCCCGATTGCTGGTGTTCCTGAAGAATAAGCTGATTTAACCATTCCTGGCCCACCTGTTGCTAAAATTAAATCTACTTCTTTCATAACTGTATTTGTTAACTCGATACTTGGTTCGTCAATCCATGCAATTAATCCTTTTGGTGCTCCAGCTGCTTCGATTGTTTCACGAATTACTTTTGCTGTATAGTTTGTACAGTTTTTAGCACGTGGATGCGCAGAGATAACGATTGCATTACGAGTTTTAATAGCCATTAAACATTTGAAACATGCAGTTGATGTTGGGTTTGTTGTTGGAATAACCGCCCCAATTACTCCTACAGGTTCTGCAACTTTTTGGATACCGAATGATAAATCTTCAGATAAAACTCCACAAGTTTTTTCATCACGATATTTATTGTAAATATATTCAGAAGCATAGTGGTTTTTAATCACTTTATCTTCAACTAATCCCATTCCAGTTTCTTCAACTGCCATTTGAGCTAACGGAATACGTAAATTATTGATTGCCATCGCTGCTTTATAGAATAATTCATCTACTTGCTCTTGCGTAAATTTAGCAAATTCTCTTTGTGCTGCGCGTACTGTTTCAAGAGTTGACATTAATTCATCTACATTTGTAATTTTATTAGTCATTCCGACTCCTCCTCAAGATTGTGAATACATTCACTTACTTACAGTTGTAATTATATTACATTGTGAATTATTTGTCTAATGAAAACGTAGTGAAAGCGTTTATTATTTCACAAAATAGTAATTTTTAGGTCAAAAAAACGCTTTTTGTAACTGTTTTTATGGAATATTATTGAAAAATTAGTCTAAAAAACCATTTAAAGTCTGATCTTTATTAACTGAAAATAAAAAAAGCTAAAAGAATTTCTTCTTTTAGCTTTTTTTTAGAATAAATCATTTAATGCACAAACGGCATTATCTTCTAACTCAATCATTTCTCCGGCACGTACTGTGATAATTTCTGTTTCATCAATACATTTTTGCACTAATGATTCGAAATCAAAGTTTTGTTCAAATTCAATACATTTTTCTAATGAAGGGTTTGTTGCAGGATGTTCCGGAACAAAGACCGTACAGCAGTCCTCATATGGACGAATTGAAATATCATAAGTATCGATGTGTTTCGCAATCTCAATAATTTCATTTTTATCAAGTGTCGCAACTGGACGAATAATTGGCATATTCGTAACCGCATTGATGGCATACATACTTGCTAAAGTT
>OLSC01000913.1_pt1 | contig 32037 bp, 36 predicted proteins | sample 1672881 | NCBI WGS metagenome assembly OLSC01 (sample SAMEA3136733, study PRJEB25190) | human gut metagenome | biome: human gut; feature: human-associated habitat; material: faeces | place: Austria | collected 2013
CTATGACCCTCTGCTTGTAAGGCAGATGCTCTCCCAGCTGAGCTAAGATCCCATAACAGTTGTTCGTCTTAGGAACTCTTCCGTTCCGCAACTCGCTTTGCTATTATATAATGGTTTGTGACTTGTGTCAACAGTTTTTTTCACTTTTTTTAATTTTTTAAAAAATATATGCTTTTTTGTATTTTTACAGTGGCAGGGAGGTCTGAAATCCCCTGCCACTGCATGCAGCTCACACAATCCTGGTATTATCTAAAGTACTCAACACCAGATTCGAAAATCTTGATATCCTGCTCTCCGTAGATATTGACAGCCACGCCTGCGTCACGACGCTCACTGTGTGCCATCTTTCCGAGAACACGTCCATCCGGGCTTGTGATTCCCTCGATGTTCATATAAGAGCCGTTTACGTTAAACTCACCCTCATATCCAGTCTCATCTACCGGTACATACTCTGTTGCGATCTGTCCATTTTCCTTGAGTTTCTTCAGCCACTCATCGTTTGCGACAAAACGTCCCTCACCATGAGAAGCCGGATTGCAGTATACACCGCCAAGCTGTGCTTTCTGAAGCCATGGAGACTTGTTGCTGACAACCTTGGTGTAAACCATCTTGGATACGTGACGTCCGATGGTGTTGTAGGTCAGTGTCGGAGAATCCTCTTTCTGTCCGCAGATCTCACCGTACGGTACCAGTCCCAGTTTGATCAGTGCCTGGAATCCGTTGCAGATACCAAGAGCAAGACCGTCACGCTCATTGAGGAGCTTCATAACTGCCTCCTTGATCTTCTCGTTCTGGAACGCGGTAGCAAAGAATTTCGCGGATCCGTCCGGCTCATCTCCGGCTGAGAAGCCGCCCGGGAACATGATCATCTGTGCCTGATCGATGGCTTTCTCAAAGAGCTCTACAGAATCATGGATATCTTCTGCTGTAAGGTTCTTGAATACCTTTACGTCTACCTCAGCGCCTGCTCTCTCAAATGCACGGGTGCTGTCATACTCGCAGTTTGTTCCAGGGAATACCGGAATAAATACACGCGGTTTTGCAACCTTATGTTTGCATACATAGATGCTGCCTGCTTTGTAAAGGGAACCGTCATCTGCCTTGACGTCCTCGGTTCCTGCTGCTGTTTTAAATACATTCTCCAGAGTTCCTTCCCATGTGGAAAGCGCCTCTTTCAGAGTGATCTCTGTATCACCGTAGGTGAACTTCGCATTATCCGTAACCTCACCGATCACAGTATAGGTAATGGCAAGCTCACCGACTTTTCCATCCGGAACCTCACAGATGATATCGCCGAATGCCGGAGCAAAGAAATCTCTTGGATCAAGGTTATGCTCGATCTTTACACCCATGCCGTTACCAAAGGCCATCTTGCTGACTGCGGCAGCGATTCCATGACGGTCAAGTGCATATGCGGAGATCACACGGCCTGCCTGGATATCCTGATGTAATTTATCATACTGCTCCATAAGAGCCTGATAATCCGGAAGATCATAGGAATCCTTCGGTGCACGGAGCCATACCAGCTTGCTTCCTGCTTTTTTGAGCTCCGGTGTGATCACATCTTTTACCTTTGCAACATCCACTGCGAAGGACACCAGTGTCGGAGGAACATCAATATCATTGAAGGTTCCGGACATACTGTCCTTACCGCCGATGGAAGGAAGGCCGAATCCGATCTGTGCCGCATAAGCGCCAAGCAGTGCGGAGAACGGCTGGCTCCATCTCTTAGGATCTTCTGTCATACGACGGAAGTATTCCTGGAAGGTGAAACGGATTTTCTTATAGTCACCACCGGTTGCAACGATCTTGGCAACAGACTCGGTTACTGCGTAGGCAGCTCCATGATACGGACTCCATGAGGAAAGGTATGGATCAAAGCCGTAGCTCATCATGGTAACAGTCTCTGTTTTTCCGTTCTGTACCGGAACCTTTGCAACCATGGACTGTGTCTCTGTCAGCTGATATTTGCCACCGTGAGGCATAAATACACTGCCTGCGCCGATGGAGCCGTCAAACATCTCCACAAGACCCTTCTGTGAGCATACATTCAGGTCAGCAAGAGTATCCATCCATTTTTTCTTTACATCTGTTACATCCGGACGTTCCTCGAAAAGATTTCCGTCCTTTGACGGGATCTCAACCTCAACGGAGGTCTCCTGATGTGCACCGTTGGTATCCAGGAATGCACGGGAGATATTTACGATCTCTTTTCCTCTCCAGTTAAGGACAAGGCGTGGCTCCTCCGTTACAACTGCAACTGGAATTGCCTCGAGATTCTCTTCATTTGCAAATTTCAGGAAAGTATCCACATCTTTCGGGTCAACTACAACAGCCATACGCTCCTGAGACTCAGAGATGGCGATCTCAGTGCCGTCAAGACCTGCGTATTTTTTCGGAACCTTGTCGAGGTCGATCTGAAGTCCCGGTGCCAGCTCGCCGATGGCAACGGAAACACCGCCTGCGCCAAAGTCGTTACATTTCTTGATGATATGGCTGACTTCCTCTCTGCGGAACATCCTCTGGATCTTACGCTCGGTAGGCGCGTTACCTTTCTGCACTTCAGCACCGCAGACCTCAATGGAAGCCTCTGTGTGGACCTTGGAGGAACCGGTTGCACCGCCGATACCATCACGACCGGTACGTCCGCCAAGAAGGATGATGATATCTCCAGGATCGGAATTTTCACGGATGACCGCACGTCTCGGAGCCGCACCCATAACCGCACCAATCTCCATACGTTTTGCAACGTAGTCCGGATGATAGATTTCTTTTACAGCACCGGTTGCAAGACCAATCTGGTTTCCGTAGGAGCTGTAGCCGTGGGCTGCGCTGCGGACAAGCTTCTTCTGCGGAAGTTTACCCTTCAGAGTTTCCTTTACGGATACGGTAGGATCTGCTGCACCTGTCACACGCATTGCCTGGTATACATAGGTACGTCCGGAAAGCGGATCACGGATAGCTCCGCCAAGGCAGGTTGCCGCACCACCAAAAGGCTCGATCTCCGTCGGATGGTTGTGTGTCTCGTTCTTAAAGTTGATCAGCCACTCTTCTTCTTTCCCGTCCACGTCCACCGGTACCACGATACTGCAGGCATTGATCTCATCAGACTCTTCCTGGTCTGCAAGCTTGCCTTCTGCTTTCAGTTTCTTCATTGCCATAAGTGCAAGATCCATCAGGCAGACAAACTTATCATCACGGCCCTTGTACATATCCTTATGGGCATCCAGATATTCTTTGTATGTTTTTTCAATAGGAGTCTTATAATCACCTTCGTCAAACTTCACGCTGGTAAGCTCTGTGGAGAAAGTAGTATGACGGCAATGATCAGACCAATAGGTATCCAGAACACGGATCTCTGTCATGGAAGGATCGCGTTTCTCTTCATTTCTGAAATAATTCTGGATATGCTGGAAGTCCTTAAATGTCATGGCGAGGTTCAGAGAAGAGTACAGCTCCTTCAGATCAGCCTCAGCCATATCCTTGAATCCGTCAAAAATCTTCACATCCTCAGGATCCGGGAATACTGTTACCAGTGTTTCTGGCTTCTCAAGACCTGTCTCACGGGAATCCACAGGGTTGATGCAGTGATGTTTGATCGCCTCAAACTCTGCATCTGTAACGTTTCCTTCGATTACATAAGTAGTTGCTGAACGGATGATCGGTGCTGCATTCTCATCCAGGAACTGTACACACTGCACTGCAGAATCGGCTCTCTGGTCAAACTGTCCGGGAAGGAATTCTACGGAAAATACACGTGCGCCCTCTGCCACATCAAATTTTTCAAGATACAGATCATCTACCGGCGGCTCTGCAAATACGGTCTTGCAGGCTTTCTCAAATACTTCATCGGAGATATTCTCCACGTCATAACGGATCAGCTCACGGACTGCTGTCACAGTGCTGATACCAAGATAATGTTTGATCTCATGTTTCAGTTCCTTTGCTTTTACTGCAAAGGCAGGTTTCTTTTCTACATACACACGTCTTACGTTGCTCATAGAAGGCTCCTTTCTCTATATCCGATAATAAGGATGGTAAACGTGCAGAAAGCATTTCAGTCTTTCTTTTCTGCTGAAAATATAGTATCATAGGAAATATCATTAGTAAAATTAATATATCTTATATCATTTATAAGCGGAGGATTTTTCACATATGGATATCAATCTTGAACTTTACAAAGTGTTTTATTACGTGGCCACGACGCTGAGCTTTTCGGAGGCTTCCAGACAGCTTTTTATCTCACAGTCTGCAGTAAGCCAGGCCGTCAAAAACCTTGAAAAAAAGCTAGGCCATACTCTGTTTGTGCGCAGCACCAAACGGGTCATCCTGACTCCGGAGGGAGAGCTTCTCCTCCAGCATGTAAAGCCGGCCCTTTCCATGCTAAACGAAGGAGAGGCTGTCCTTTCCGGAGAAGGAAATCTTACCGGTCAGCTGCGGATCGGTGCCAGCGATACTCTGTGCCGCTATTTTCTCATCCCCTATCTCCGCCGTTTCCACAAGGATCATCCGGAGGTACGAATCAAGATCATCAACAGTACCTCCATCGGATGTGCGGAGCTTCTGGAAAACGGCCAGGCTGAGCTGATCGTCACCAACTACCCGAATTCCCGGCTTTCAGCCCACACCAAGCTTCAGACTGTGCTGGAATTCCGGGATATCTTCGTGGCAAATCCGGACTATTTCACCATGGGCAAATCGCCTCTTTCCATGGAAAATCTTCTGGATTATCCCATCCTGATGCTCGCTCCAAAGAGTACCACCAGCGAATATCTTCATCAGGTGTTTGCAGCCCAGGGACTGAAGCTGCTGCCTGAGGTTGAACTGAACAGCAACGATCTGCTGATCGATCTTGCAGAGATCGGACTTGGTATTGCCTGTATCCCGGATTATATGCTCCGCAACCGTCCGGGTCTGGAACCTGTCCATCTGAAAACACCTCTGCCCGCAAGAAGTGCCGTGATCGCTCATCATGAAGCACTGCAGCTTTCCCAGGCTGCCCAGTGCTTTCTTAAATATTTTTCCCAGATCTGATACGATCAAGTTCCTGCCGCTTACTGCTTTTCGCGATCGAAGCAGGATACTTCCCTGATTCAGTAAAAAAAGCCACCGGAATCTGCCATAAAGTTATTACAATCCTTATGTATTCAATTCCGGTGGTCTTTTCTGTTATTGATATCGGTCAGATATTATTCTTATTACTTACGCTTCAGCCTTCGGCATCACGTCTGCTGCCGCAGTGATATACTCATTCTCGATCTTACTGAACAGACCGCTGTCTGCAAGCTCTGCAAGCTTCACGTCAATCGGCATCTTGCCCAGGACCGGAACCTTCAGTTCTGCAGCGATCTCATCGATATGGCTCTCGCCAAAGACCTTGATCTCTTTTCCGCAGTCCGGACATTTCACATAGCTATAGTTCTCCACGATTCCAAGGACCGGAACCTTCATCATATCAGCCATGTTATAGGCCTTCTTGACGATCATGCGGACCAGATCCTGCGGAGAAGTAACGATCACGACACCCTCGATCGGCAGGGACTGGAATACTGTCAGCGGAACATCTCCGGTTCCTGGCGGCATATCTACAAAGAGATAATCCAATTCACCCCAGATCACATCACTCCAGAACTGTTTTACCATATTTGCAAGGACCGGACCTCTCCAGATCACCGGTGTCTCCTCATCCGGGAGAAGAAGGTTTACAGACATAACCTCGATTCCGTTTGCAGTTGGCATCGGATAGATCCCATTGTCACTGCCCTGTGCATTGCCCTTGATGCCATACATCTTCGGAATGGACGGACCAGTGATATCAGCATCCATAATGCCCACTTTATATCCCTTGGAAGCCATCAGGTTTGCCAGGGAGCCTGTTACGAAGGATTTACCCACGCCTCCCTTTCCGCTGACAACTCCGATCACATGTTTTACGTCAGAAAAAACGTTTGGTTCTGCCATGAGGCTCTGGGGCTGTTTCTGTCCGCAGCCTTCACAGCTTGATTTGTTGCAGGATGTATTGCTACACTCTTTTGCCATAATAGATTCCTCTCATTCTTTGTATTTACACAGACAGAACTGGCTCTCTGTCCGTGCATTTTTCTCGTTCATGAGCTCTCATGAACTCCTTACCTTACTTCATAAATCTGTCGATCGCTTTTTCCAGTTCCTTGATAGCATCCCTGTCTCCATGCTCCACTGCATCCACGATGCAGTGTTCTATATGATCCTGCAGGATGATCTTGCCTGTATTATTGATCGCAGATTTTACGGCTGACAGCTGGATCAGCACTTCGCTGCAGTCACGTCCTTCCTCCACCATACGCTTAATGGATTCCATATGCCCGATGGCCCTGGAAAGTCTGTTGAGTACGGCCTTGGTCTGTGCGTGGCTGTGATGATGAGGATGTGTGCCATCGTGAGTATGCACATGTTCCTGTTCCCCGTGGGTATGTTCAAGAACGGTTCCATCCTCGAGAACGTGCACATGTGTTTCTTTCATGTGTATTTCCTCCTTCAGATCTCCGTGAAAGAACAGCGCTGCCGGATCATAGATGTCTGAATGTCAAAAATGATGGTTCCGTCTTCCAGTACTGTCTTCTCGTAGGAGACATCCTTCCCCTGAAATTTCTGTTTCACATACGCTTCCGGATCTGCAATCTCCACTTCTTCCACAAATACATCACGCATCTGATTTCTCGGACATTTGTTAAAAATTTCCCAGATTACTTCGTACTCTTTCATCTGTGCCTGTTCCTTTCTTAGTCATCTTATCCATTATAATAATTTTATGTTTTTTTGTCAAAAATAATAATAAAATTCAACTCGTTTCGTCATGTGCCAGAAACCCTTGTAAATAGAAGGTTTTCGGCGTTTCTGCGAATTTTCGTGTTTCATCTAATTACATCTAATTTCTTTTGTTTGGCATAAAATTTGGCATAAAATTGGCATACAGAAAAAAAAGCCACGCCCGATAAAGGGAATGGCCTTATTGCTGTTATACGATACTTTCCATCTTTTTTATTTCGCGCTGAACTCTAAGCGGATCAACATGGTTATAAACGTCCATTGTTACACTGATATTACTGTGCCCCATAATTGCCTGTAAAACCTTGGGGTCTATACCTGCCTCAGCCATCCTTGTGCAAGCTGTATGTCGCAGGATATGAGCTGATATATGCGGCAGCAGGACCGACTCCCGATGCTCTTTTTCTGCTGCCAGGCTTTCCTTCTTATTGTACGCCCTTACAACATTTTTCAACATGGTATCGAAATTAATCGTTAATACAGGATTTCCGTTTGAATTGATAAATATAAATCCTTTTAATCCGTCAACAGAACGTTCTTTTGCTCGCTTTCCTAAAATAAGATCAAGCTTCTTCTGCTCTATCAGGCTTTCTTTTGCCGTAGTAGTAAGCGGTACATCTCTTACTCCAGAACTGCTTTTCGGCGGCTCTGCATGAAACTCATAGCCCTTTCCGGCATAATTCCTGTATATGAGCTGTCTGCGTACATGAATAACATTATATTGCATGTCTATGTCATCAAACCTCAGACCAGCTAATTCTCCTATTCTTAAGCCGGTTGCCAGTGCAAATTTTAAAATCGGCAGATTTCCGCAATAAGTATCACTATTCGCCACAAAATCAAGTAACGTTTTCTGCTCTTTAATCGTTAAGGCCTGCCTGGGGGTAGATTCTTTTTTCATGTCTTTCCTACAGTTTTTACAAGGATTTTTTCTGATAAAATCATTGTCCACAGCTAATTGAAAAACTGCCGATATAAGAACGTGATACACCTGTATTGTTGAATTTTTTGTCCCCTTGGCTTTCAATTCAGTGTACAGTTTTTTTAAGTGTATTTGCTTTATTTGGCAAATCTTCATCTCTCCGATCACAGACGGTCTGATGCTGATTGTCCAAAAATTCTCATAATTACATCTTGTTGATTCTCTGATGCTCGCTTTTGTTTTCATAAATAATTCAAAAAGCTGATTCAACGTCATATCTCCGCCCCGGGTGTCTATACCGTCTGTCAGATCACGCTCTATTTCTTTCTCTTTTCCTCTCAATTCTACTAAAGATAACGCATAAGTCGCACATCTTTTCCCTGCTAAATCTGTCCACCTGTAGCAGTACCGCCCGTCCTTACCCTGACTTTCGCCGGTTCTCAATACACGGCCCCTGTTGTCCGTTCTCTTTTTTCTTGCCATCTATATTCCTTCTTTCCTATTGTCTGATAAAGAAAGGTCAGCAGTACCGCCGCCCTTTTTCGCCTTACATATAACGTTCCATTTCCGTTCTTAACCGCCGCAAGCTTCTTGCCTTTCGTCTTGAAATAAGACTCTGTGTGACTTTAAAATAAGATGCCACTTCCTCTTGTGACTTTTTTTCTGTGTTTTCCAGGCCAAACAAGAGTTTTATTATTATCTGATCTCTGGAAGGTAATTTTTTAATAGCATTTCTGAGAATCATTATTTCAGCTTCATCTTCCACATATTTTGAAATATCATCTTCTTCATCTCGCAGAATATCCATTACCAGTAATTCGCCACCATCACCATCTACACTTACTGGCTTATACAAAGAAACTTCTCTTTGTCTCCTCTTGGCACTTCTTACACACATGAGAATCTCATTTTCAATACATCTGCTCGCATAGGTGGAAAATTTTATCTTTTTGGCAAGATTAAAACTATTGGCGGCCTTAATCAAGCCAAGTGAACCAGCTGAAATAGCATCATCAGCTTCAATTCCTGCATTAAAATATTTCTGTGCAATGAATATTACAAGCCCCATGTTTTTCTCAACAAGCTCTTTTTCCTTTGCATTCATTATTTCAAGCCTCCTGCATCTGCTTTTCGTAGGATACTTTTGTGTCTGCATAAATCTCTTTCAGCATAATCGGGTCTGCAATTCGTAATACAAAACTGATAATGTCAAGCTGCATTTGAAAAACAGACTTCTGATTGTAAAAATTATCTCTGTCTGCTTCGGCTATCTGCAATTTTGCTTTGAAATCTGCAATAAGCTCAGATGCAAGTGGCTGACTGTCCAAAACTGGATGCTCCGTTTTATCCGGCGTATCCCCCTGCTGCTGATCCAGTCTTTCAACAGCATCATGAAAATGTAACTTCAACAAGCGATCATATTCCTCTGATAATGAGAAATCAATGTATTCTCTTCTATCGCCTACAAGTTCATCCTCGTATTCCTGCACGGCTTTTTCAAGGCTTTCCGGGGTTCCTGTATACTTTTTCTTAAACTTCTTGATGCGTCTCGGCAGAATTGTCGTGTAAAAATCCCGCCACATTTCACCCTCTTTTTTGTCAAGGGCTTCTGTCATCTTGCTCTGATAGTACTGTGAAAATTTCATTATCTGTTTTCCTCTCTTTCTAAACAATGAATATAGTTGCATAAGCCACCGGCGATAAAACCAGTGATAAAAATGGTAAGAACGTCGATCACTGAGATCATTTTTTATTCTTCCTTTCTCTTATTGCTTCGAGGGGAATGAGATGCTATAATTCTCACAGCCCCTCAATTTGTGTGTTTGACGGGTTATTTGGCCTTTACCGGAGTTGCCGCTCTGGTAAGGGCTTTTTTATTAAATTGGTTGTACCTGTGAAGCTCCGAAAAAGCTCGCCCGATAAGTAGCACCGTCTCCTCTGCTTCCCCAGATCAGAGAACATCCGAATAATGCTGATGCTCCATGCTTTACCTTATAACCAAGCTCTTTCCACTTAGCAAAGGTATTGGTTTCCTCTGTGATTCCTGCTGCATGTTTCGCATCTTCGATTCTCTTTGCATTGATTTCTTCTGCCTTTGCAGATAACCATGCTCTGTGAAGTGCTTCTGCAAAGCTGATATTCTTTGTCTTGCGGTAAACTTTCCATGCTTTCAACATGATCTTGCTGAGATTGTACTTCATTCTGCATTCCTCCTTTGCTTATTCAAGGCTCTCAGCCCTTCAAGCATCTTCCTGGCTATTGACACGCCCTATCGCTGATCTCACAGGTATATGGCTTGAAGTATTGGGGGCTTTCGGCTCTCCCGGCTGCTGTTCTGTTCCTTTGAACTGATTATATTATATGTCTATTTACACCAATAGTCTATTGACATAATAAACATATTTACACCAATATATTTGCAAATATTCTATATTTACATCAATAGATTTTTGTGATATACTTACAGTAAGGTGGAAAAGATATCTTTATATTTTTGCCCTCCACTTTTATAGAAAGAAGGTGAATTATGCCAGAAGAAAGCAAAATAAGCAAAGCGCAACAAAAAGCCGTAAATAAATATGTAAAAAATAACTATGATCGTATCAATGTAACATTCCCAAAAGGACAAAAGGATATTATTGCAAAGGCAGCCGAAAAAGCTGGCGAATCCGTGAACGGCTACATCAAAAAAGCAGTTGATGAACGCATGGAACGAGATACCAGTGATCCGCAGTTCTGACATTGGCCTGATAGGATATAAAGTCTTGAACATTCGTTCTGTTTGTGGTATGTTTTATTTGGGCAATTTTGCAACCAAATTCGTCCACGCATAAGTCAATGGAAAAGGGCTGTCTTATTACAGAGGCAGTCTTTTTTGTTGCTCTATTGTTCTATTTGTGCTATAATAACCACAGATAAAAGAATCACCTTTCTATTAGCGGAGTTCCCATCTCTATCCGGCACGCAGGGCAGAGAAACGGGGGCTCTGTTTTTTTTATTTAATATCCAGAATCGTTCTGATCTGCTTTTGTGTCGCATCCGAAAGGCATGTCGCACTCTCTCCATGGAAAATTTTCCACAGTAACGCCTGTAAGTTACCGAACGCTAAAACCGGATCGCCTATTTCTTCCAGTACGACCTCGAAACATTGTTCTAACTGTTTTCGGGCTACCTGACAGCTTTGGAACTTCTCAAACAGAAGATTGACATAATCTTGTTTGTTCATATCTCTCCTTTTTATGTCTCCGGTACCAGATCGGTAGTCCAGCACCGGAAAGCACTTAAAACGTTACTGGAACATCGGGTATCTCAGCCGAATTGTCTACGAGTCTCGCCGCTTCTTCCCATGCTTTTTCAGATGCTCTCTGTGCTGTTTGAGCTGCGAAAGACACTGAAGTATCAAGACCGATATCTGGTCTCTGAGCTGGTCGTGGTGCACGTTTAGGCTTTACACCTGGGCTTGGTTGAATAAACATCGGTTGCTGATTGCCGTTTCTAGGACCCATTTTTTCGCTATACCTTCTCGCAAACGCCGCGGCTTTACTTGGCTTTTCTTCTGGCAGTGAATCTGATTGAACCATCTCTTTGAGCTTTTCTGCCGCTTCTGTGATAGCATCTGCATTGCCTTTTTCTTCAGCATCTTCTAAAGCTTTCTTCGTGTCTGCCAAAGTATTCGCTGTAGCCCGGTCAAACTGTCGTTCATAATCATCAAGGAATCGTCCTGAAGCCATTAAACCATACTTGCTGGAACCATATGGAGCATTTGAAGCATACGGATTTGCCCCATCGTAAAACTTGAAAAAGTTTAGAATCTGCTCGGATGCTTCGTAAAGTACTTTTTTCGCTTCTGCTGGATCCGGCAGATGCAATTGGTATCCGCTCTGTTGTGCGATATCTGTCAACTTTCGGCAGCAGATCGCTGATCCAGAAGCAAGAACTCTTTGTCCGACTGCTTTTAACTCTGCCGCAGTCAGTCCCATGTTTGACTGAGAAATAGCATTCAGTTCATTCAGCATAACTGTATCAATCTTATCGGTTATACCTCCATTTTGACTTGCTTCCAGTTTTTTCACAGAATCATTCAACTTATTTATGGCTGTAAGCCTTTCACTTTGAACTGCCTTCTTATAGCGTTCGTCCTCATCTCGTACAAACTGCGGTATCTTAGCGCTGGCATACGTTTTTTTGATCTCAACAATCTTTTTTTCATGATCCGTTTTTGCATTTTGCATTTTTTGTCCAAAAGTTACAACTTGATTCTTTAATTCTACAAATTTCATGCTATTCTCCTTTTCTGCCTGATAAGAATACAGGTTTGCTTTGTTCATAATTAATTGCTTTGCTATTTTGCGCTAGAATCGCCTTTTTCAGCTTACTGGTACAATTTACCGCCTAACATTTAAAACTCGAAATTTGAGCGTTTTTTCATTGGTACAATAAGTCTTTTTGTTTTTTGATTTTTTTTTCGAGGGTGCCCTTCCGGCAGCAGTCTCCTTTTTTTCTGGAAAGGCCCTTTTTATTTTTTCGGTTGCTTTGGCAGCTTACCTGGCGCGCCGCCGCTCCCCTACAACGGGGCTCCGGGGTAGTCCTTTACGTTCTCAAAAATATATTGCTTTTTTTGGGATAAACCAACACCACTCCTTTAACCCCTGTATCCATGCGGCTTTGCGGTCTCGTGCCTGTGTGAATATGCCAAATTTTATGCCATTCTGCCGCTGATCCACGCTGATTTCGGTTCTCGTTCGTTCTCTCTTGCCCTTGTCCTCCGCGTATGCGGACCGGCAGCAGTTGGTTTGTGCGGCTCTGGTTCCTGCTGCCCACGGCAATCATACAGGCGGTGGATATGTGTCCCTCCATGTCCTTATATGCGGATCATTCGGCCTTTTTTGATATGTAAAGGTGTGGCGCGCTTTCCCTTTTTTTTATCCGTGTCGGAGTGTGGCGCGGCCTTTTTTAATCGTTATGCCATTTTTTTACCGTTTCGCTACACAGCGCAGTTTTTTTTTTCTCGTGGTGCTATGCGGTGCACCCTGCCACTCTGTATAAGACATTGTTTCTCCATCAAAACATAGATCGTCGAGAAAAAGCTTCACGATATGTCCCGTTTCATTTATCAGTTTAATCCTTACATTTCTGTCTAGATCATCGGACTGAACCTGTAAGATACGATATCCCTCCCAATCTCGAAAATCCTGGCCGCAATAAATCTGCTGTTTCTTCAATTTCTTTCTTCTCATTCTCATGATCTCCTTTCTGGTTCTTGCTTTCTTCAATAACTTTCATGCTCCACTGCTGAAATCGGTCAAGGCTGTGTTGTCGTGGTGGCTTCTGTTTTTCCTTCATGACTTGCCTCCCTTTCTAATTCAGCGACAACCCCAAGCAACAGCGACTGAACAAATCTTTGCTCCGGCCGTCCTAAATATTGGTTATCTAGCATTTCACATTCATCATTCAGTTGTTTCCAGCGTTTCTCATCCGGCTCCTGGATAGCGTAATATTTTTTGTGCAGTCCCCAAACCTGCTGCCAGATGTCAAAATATTGTTCCTTAAATCCCATGTGCCTCCTTTCCATTCGTCCTTAATGACGAGCTATATGTGATACGCCTGATAGGAAGAATTGCCACTTTCTCTTTATTAGGCATGTTTCTTACTCCATCATTTTTTCACTAACAATACAGCTAAGTGGGGTAATAAGTGTCAACCCCATTGTTTATGCGGCTTCTGCTTACTCATCATGGTGGGGTAGTAAGCATTTCGCTTTTCTCCTTTACTACCCCAAGTGCGGAGTAAGTAAAAGTATTGATTTTAAAGGCTTTTTAGCTTATTCCCCCACCAAAAACCTCCCTTAGTGAGAAGTGCTGAGTAAGTAACTGTAAAAGACCTTTGAATTTCCGAAACCTTCCGCCTTGCTGCCAAGTATTTTCTTTTTTCGTAGTTCGGTTTTTGCCCTACTTAAAGTGTTTTTGCTGATGCCTGCTGCTTCTGCTGATTCATCTAGCTCGGCAGTTGTTTTTTTGCCATTATTCAAAAAATCAATGATAAATTGTTCTGCATCCGCTCTTTGTGGAGCTTGTCTCCGTTCGTAGTCTCTCATTCCCACATAATCAGCATCGTGCTTGTCAGAAAAGCCTGTAAACTCTGCTCCTTTTTCTCCGATGTTAAATAATACAGTCTGCGATAACGGTCCGTAATTACTTTTTTCTTGTGACAAATAACGCTCATTGCTTCCTGGCACACTTCCAACAATCATCACTGATCTAGCGATGTCCCAGACATCAGCAGAATCAGCAATTCTATTTCTTCCAAATACCCCTTGCTTTTTGTTGGTGTGCACAACAATTAGACTGGTCACCCCATATTGTTCACCGATTCCAATTAAAGGACTTAAACATGCTCGCATCGCATTGCGCTGTCCCATTTGCATGTCAACCGGAATAAATGCCTGCAAAGGATCGAATACAATTAATGCTGGTTTTACCTGCTCAATTAATTCTTTTAATAACTTTGAGTTGAATTTAATCTCTGAGAATCTCTCATTCTTTAAATCCACCGAAAAAATATTATTGAAATTTGCCCCTGCTTTTCTAAGCCTTGCTTTTAGCGTATACTCTAGCGAATCCTCCGAACTAAAGAACAAAACTTTCTGAGGTTCACTTTCAAAGAATTCTTTCGGTGTTTCATCGAAAAACACCTGTGCTCCAGTGCTAATTGCAGCTGCTAAACTGCACCAGCAACTTGTCTTTCCACTGCCTCCATCGCCTGCCAGAATAATAATCTGACCTTTAGGCATACGTTGAGGAACTAACCAAGATGCTTCTTTTTCCTCAATATCATTCAAACTAACGAGTAAATTTTCTGTCATAGTTTTTTGTCTGGCTCTCGTGTGGCTCTCTCTCGTATCACCTTTCATAAATTTTTCAAAAAATTCCGCACATCAAATCAGCCTTTCCGCTTGCGCTCGTCAAACGGTTCTGGCAGATGCACCACAGCCAGCTCAAAGGCTCACAGTGCCCTGAATCAAGAATGCTCTGATAGAGCTCGCATTCACCCTGCAAAGCCTCAACCTGTAGCCTCCAGCGGCGTTTTTCGGCTTTCTCGGCTTGCTGCTGTTTCTGCCGGGCCTGTTCCTGCTGCCGAATTAAATCTCGGCTGTTCTTCCTATCAGGCGTATTCAGTCCGAATATTTCCCTGATCTGGCACAGTGCCGTCCAGCTGTCAACGTCTCGCACATGTGACCACAAACGGATCACATCGCCACCGGTGCATCTACCGAAATCGTAAAAACTCTGTGTCTCCGGGTAAATGCGGACGCTTGCAGATTTTTCACTAGGAAAGATGTAATTCTTCCCTTGCTTTTTCATCAAATGGTTCGCTACAGCTTCAATGTTTATCTGCTGCCGGATTAATTCAAAATCTTCCTTCGTTCCTAGCATCTCCTTTCTTTGAGATTTTTTTCGTCTTTTGTATGAAATTAATGCGCGAATCGCGCTTGATCGTCCTTTGTAGATATGTGTGTTAGTTGGCCTTGTAAACCGTATCAATATACTTGTAAAGTACAGGCATATCAATTCGTACAGTTCGACCAACTCTGATGATTGCATTCGCTTCTGCGGCAACTTTCATAAGTGTGTTTCTGCTCCAATTAGTATCTGCACACGCTTCTGGTACTCTTTGAAGCTTTGCATTTTTGTTGATTACTGCTGCATTCACTGAAATTCCTCCTTTCATATTTAGAAAGATATATTTTTAATTTGTTTCATCTCTCTATATCTTATTTTAAGTATTGCCATTGACTTTTGCAACTAATTCCTTTAGAATTTTTATATAGTTATTAATTTGTTTTTATATAGTTCTATTAAAAGGAGAATATATTATGCACATATTCACATATGATTTAACAAAAAAAGCTATAATTGATAATTCTTTCAGGCATCATTACTCGGAATCAGAATTTACTAAATTACCCGTCTATAAGATTGGAGAATTGTTCCTAGACTTTATAAATCATGATTTTTCTTATTATGAACAGCGAAGAAAAACAGCTTTACAGATTTTTGAAAAATATTCTACTTCTGATTACTTAAAAGAAACAATATTGCTCCATTTTCCCCTAGCAAAAAAAAGACTTTTATCACTCACGGAATTAACACATGGCTCTATGCCAAACGCACTTGCATTTCATTTAGTGTGTGATTTATTTCCCTGTGTTTCCTACGCTTATATAGATGCTGAAAGCTTAAGAGAATCGGATTATACAGAAATAAGACGACCACGATACGATTACTTTTCTTTACATCGAGATTTTATAGAAAATTTTGTTCCTTGTTTGGATGTCAATATATGTCCAACAATTCAGGAATCATTAAAAAAATATATTTCACTCAGTCCTAAAATGTATAAAACAAGTAATGAAATATCCTTCAAGGAGGTTACATTTATACGGCATTTAGTAAGTATATTTGAGCTTAACGATTTAGATTATAAGATTACGGCAAATTCCATAGATTTTACTTTAGACATCGAGGAACAATTTCGTATAAGAGAACAACAAAACAGCATCATAAATCAGCAAATTAACTCTACTGATGTCGAAATTATTCATGGTTATTCCTTTGAATCAATTAGAGAAGCTTTAACTTGTGAATTCCTTAAAATGCTAGAATTAAACATCAAAATAAAAAAATGCACTATCTGCGACAAATATTTTATTGTAAACGGGCATGACGGAGAATGTTGCGATAATCTCTATAAAGATACAGGCCTGACTTGTCAGCAAGTTTACGCCGATCGCAATTACAAGAATAAGAGAAAAAAGAATCCTATACTCAAAGAATACGACAAATGTTACAAACGCATGTACGCACGTTATAGCAGCAGAAAAAATTTATCTTCAGAAAAGTATAATTCTTGGAAGGAAGAGGCAGCCAGGGAACGTGACAAGGCTTTGGCGGCCTACGCGGCCAATCCGTCCGACACGATTATCGAGGACTTTAAAAAATTTCTTGGCAACAAATAAAAAACCGCCCGGTACATTAATTTGCACCGGGTATTTTTATATGTTCCATTCTGTTCTAAGTTGTGTTATACTGACTGCGTTGTCCAACCGAGACCCGGCAACGGGGGGAGGTGAACTGCTATGGGTATTGGGATTACTTTTCTTGTCACTGTTGCGGCAGGTGTGACCTGCCACCTCATCTGCAAATGGCTAGACAGGCATGACAAGGACAACAAGTAGCCTGGTGGACGCTTGACCACTTAAAAAAAGTAAGAAGAAACCCCGGATTGTACGCTACTACAATCCGGGGTTTCGTTCTTTGCTACAAGTATTCTTGGGATTACTTTTTGCCTACTGGCATTATAGCATATGCCGATCATGAAATCAATATACCGGTTCTTTATAAATCCATGATTTTTTCGCCGATTGGCATAAAATTGGCATAATTTCAATACTTTACAGGTTTTATCAAATTAAAAACAGCCTAAAATCAAGGCGTTTGAAACTTCATGTAAAAATAAATTATTTTATTTTGTCAAAAATAATTGCACTCACGCAAATATTGTCGTATGATACATATTAAAAATATTACTGCTCTGTCCGTGGGCAGTAAACATATATTAATGTGATAAATCAAAGGAGATAAATTTCATGCAGCTTTTAAAAGACAGAATTCTGACAGACGGCGTAGTAAAAGAAGGAAATATTTTAAAAGTGGACAGCTTCCTGAATCATCAGATGGATATTGACCTGATCAACGAGGTCGGCAAAGAATTCAAGAAACGTTTTGACCACTGTCCAATCACCAAGATCCTTACCATCGAGGCTTCCGGTATCGGTATTGCCTGTATTGCGGCACAGTATTTCCATGTACCGGTTGTATTTGCCAAGAAAGCACAGAGTGTGAACCTTGACGGCGAGATGTACACCACCAAGGTAGAGTCTTTCACCCACAAGAAAGTTTACGATGTGATCCTTTCCAAGAAATTTCTCGGACCGGAAGATCACGTACTCCTGATCGATGATTTTCTTGCCAATGGCTGTGCACTTCTCGGTCTGATCGACATCGTTAAGAAATCCGGCGCAACTCTTGAAGGAGCCGGAATCGTTATCGAAAAAGGCTTCCAATCCGGCGGACAGACCATCCGTGACATGGGTATCCATCTGGAATCCCTTGCTATCATTGATTCCATTGCTGATGGCAAACTTACTTTCCGTGAATAAGATTTATCATAAAAAATACTCCTGGAAACTTATATACATTGTTTCCGGGAGTATTTTTATTTTTATCACAGCCAGATCATGATATCATTTCTGATCTATGCATCTGCACCCTTTTCCGCTTTCTCTGAAGGTGTCGGAGTTACTGTTTCCTCCGGTGTCGGTGTTCCGGAAATTTCCGTTTCTTCCTTTTCCGATGAAGCCGATGCAGCTTCCGGTGTATTTTCATCTATATCCGGTTCTTCCGTCACCGTAGCTTCCGATGTCACTGTCGGCGTTGGTGTGGCAGTTGCCTCCGGCATGATCTCTTCCTCTTCATAATATCCGTCATCCACAAGCATCTGATAATTATCTGCATCGATCAGCTGGATATCACTGGTCACAGTTCCCACGATCTTGGTCCCGTTGTCATACTGCTCATAATCGGAGATCTCCGGCTTCTCCCCTTTCAGAAGAGCATCCACCATCGTCACACAGTCATTTGCCAGTACACGGTTATCAAACAGCAGATCATCCTCAATCTTTCCCTGGATCACAGCGGTCACTGCTTCTGCCTCACAGCCGCCTCCTGTGATCATAGGCCAGCCATCCTCTCCAGACACATGTCCTGCATCCTCCAGGGCATCCACAGCCCCAAGTGCAAGGTCGTCAGCACCTGTGCAGATAATATCCGGCGCACCCTCTGTATAATTCTGAGAAAGGATCTCCGCCATATCATTCTTTGCGGTATTTCTTCCGGAACGCATCACTGCAGTATCATCAAAGGTCAGCTTTCCTGAAGTACATACCAGTGTTCCGTCGTCGAAATATTCCTGAAGCTTCTCCATCACGCCATTATAAAAGAACAGTGCGTCACGATCATCCGGAGAGCCCATAAGGAACTCAATGGTCAGAGTTTTCTTTTCTTCCCGGGCTTTCTCCAGATCCATTTTTTTTATGATGGAATCTCCCACCATTTTTCCGGCTTTTCTTGTATTAAAGGTAACATAATAGTTGACCTTATCTGTATCCATGATCAACTGATCGTAAGAAATCACAGGGATAGATTTCTCATACACCTGCTCCAACACATCGTTCAGGCTGTAAGCATCTGAAGGTGCGATGACAAGTGCAGAAAGCTCTTCATCGTCCAGAATGGACTGGATCTGGGATACCTGCGTATCACTGTCTTCATCTGCCCAAAATATCTCTGCATCATATCCATCATCTTCCAGTGTATTCTGAAGAGTTTCTCCATCAGCAGACCAACGGGGATCATCTGCTGATGAAGGCAGAAACACACCTACTTTCTTATCTGCTGCCGCAGTTTCTTTTGCTTCTTCTTTTTCTTCTTCCTCTGCATCATTGCTGTTTTTGGCTTTTCCTTCCGGGTCTTCAGACTCCACACTTTCATTGGCTGCCTCTGTCGCCTCTTTGTTTTTTCCACAGCCGGAAAAGGCTGCTGTAAAGACAAAAGCTCCCACAAGCAGGATTGCTGTTTTTTTCTTCATGATCAAATCTCTCCTATAAGCCTTTATAGTCCTTTGCCAATAATTTCAGATAGTCTCTGTAGGCGGCTGCAGATTTCTTGGGTTTCAGGATACGTACACTGCCGCCCATCCCGGTCAGCCAGCCGTAGAATTTTCCATTTTCCGGAAGCTCTGCAGTTACCGTCAGATCTCCGCTATCTTTCATCTTATATTCTGCATCTGTGCCGAAAAAGTCACGCACCTCCGCCTGTACAGCCCCGGTACAGAGAAGTTTTATTTCTTTTTTTATGGTTCCGGCTGAAGCCTCAAGAAGCTTCCGGTACCCTGTCACAGAGATCTCATGAATATCTTTAGTTTCATGAATCTCCTTAGCTTCCGCAGTCAGCCCGGGTTCTTCAGACGGCTGTTCCTCTCCGACACTCTCACCGGCAAGATAATACCCACCCGGCCGTTCTCTTGTATAACGGATATCCATTCCAAAAGAACGTAATACCTCCACATCATCATAAATGCTCTTTCGCTCTGCACGGATTCCCTGTTTCTCAAGATTCTCAAGGATCTTCTGCATAGATATTACCCGATGCTCCCCTGTTTCCCGCAGCATTTTTTCAAGGTACAGGATCTTCGCCTTCTGATTGTTTGATTTTGCCATACTGCCCTCTTATCCTTCGTTTTTTACAAAGCGATGGAAAATATAGGAGTTTGCCTCCTGTTCCTCGCTGTCATCCAGTTTCTCAAGTTCGATCTTTTTACCGTATTTCTTTTCCAGTGCACGGCTGATCAGAAGATCTGCAAGCTGCGGGTTCTTGGGAAGAAGCGGTCCGTGAAGATACGTACCGATCACATTTTTGTATACAACCCCTTCCTCACCGGATTGTCCGTCATTTCCGTATCCTGACAGAACCTTTCCCAGGGATCTGTTGTTTCCAATGGTGGTACGCCCTCCATGATTTTCAAAACCTACGATGGGCATATCAAAAAGATCGCTCTGCATCACAATGTTTCCAATAAGGCGGCCTTTTCCCTGCTCAGTGCTCATATCTACAAGCTTCAGACCCTCGATCATTCCCTGATCCGTCTTATAATAATTTCCAAGGAGCTGATACCCTCCACAGATTGCGATCACAACTCCATTGTCTTCCACATACGCCTTGAAATCCTTCTGGATTTCCTTCAGCTTTTCACATACCAGCATCTGTTCTCTGTCGGAGCCACCGCCAAGAAGTACGATATCCAGTTTGGAAAAATCGATTCTGTCATCCAGTTCATAAGCTATGGTTTCTGCCTCGATTCCTCTCCAGAGACAGCGCTTCATCAGACACTGGATATTTCCTCTGTCACCGTAAAGGTTCAGAAGATCCGGATATAAATGCCCTATCGTTATCTTCATTTCTCACCCTCCAGTTTCTTCAGGATATTTCTGGTGCCAAACAGCGCCGTATAATTTACAAGTACATAAAGATTGCCGCATCCATCCCCGATTCGTTTGCGGATGGCTGTCTCCACATCATTTTCCAGCATGGACGGGATATCCACATATTTCAGACGGAGGCGCATATCCTGACACCGGATACCACTGACTGTGATGGAATTGATATTGTCCCCTCCGAAAAGATCAAAATCCACATCCCAAAGCCAGGAGATATCTTTTCCATCCTGTGCATTATCATTGATCACAATGATGATATCCTTTGGTGATCCGTCCTGCATCACAGCTGAAATGTTCTGGTTAAAACCGGCCGGATTCTTGGCAAGATTCAGAACAACACTGGTGCCCTTGATCCGAAACTGTTCATTGCGTCCGTTTTCCGGATTAAACTTCCGGAGCATCTCATTAAAATGCTCCGCCTTAAAGCCTGCGGTACGAATTCCCGCATAGGCAGCCAGGATATTATACACATTATAGAATCCCTTATAATTGGCCACGATCCGTTTATCCTCCACTGTAAAGACAATCTGATCATCCACCTTCACATCTGTGGCATCAAAGTCGATCTCCGGACGTTTAAAGCCGCATTTCGGACATCTGTAATCTCCCAGCTGACTGTAATGATAGAAGCTGTAGATCAGCCTTTCTCCACAGCACTTACAGAACCGGCCCTCACGGATCTCGTTTGTTTTGTTCTCGATCACCGGTTTGCTGATCCCGTAGGTTACAAAAGGATTTCCGCAGTCCATGGCAAGATATGCAGACAATGCATCATCACCATTGACAATGACCTTCATATCCGGAACCTTTTTCATCATTTCTTCCAGGATATTCATAGTGATATCGATCTCGCCATAACGGTCCAGCTGATCACGGAACAGATTGGTCATAACCATATAATCCGGTCTGATCCTTGTGAACACATGTCTTGTGGATGCCTCATCCACCTCGATACAAGCATAATCCGCATCCAGTTTTCCGCTGAATTTTGCCCCCAATACAAAGGCTGCCACAACTCCGTTGAGCATGTTGGAACCGGTATGATTGCAGATGACCTTTTTTCCCTCTGCCTCAAGGCCTGCGCACAGCATGTTATTGGTTGTGGTCTTTCCGTTGGTTCCGCATACTACAAATATTTTTTCTCTTACCTGAGAAGAAAGCTCTTCCAGGATATCCGGACAGATCTTCATCGCGACCTTACCGGCCCAGGTCACACCCTGCCGGCCCATAAGCTTACAGACATGTCCTGTGATCTTTGCTGCCATCACAGCAATGGTTGTTCTTATTTTCATAATCTTCTGATTCCTTTGTTTTTATTTCTCTTACCACAGATCTTCCGCTGTCAGGAAATCGGTACAGATTCCTTCTGCTCCCTGCGAAATGTATCTTCTGGCCTGGTCACGATCATTAACCGTATAAACATACAGACTGATCCCGTTTTTTTCAAAGATCTTCTCCGTTTCTTCTGACCAATACTCCCAGTATACTGTTGCTGCCGGAATTCCCTTTTCTTTACAGAAGGATGCAATATACTCCAGCTCTTCCACAGAATACTCCTGCCACAGTGAATATACATAGGAAGGAAAAGAATAGAGCATGGCCGTTCCGGGAAACATTGCTTCATTGTAGATTTCCGGAATGATCCGATCCAGCGTCTCACCGGCACCTGCATTCCTGGCGATTTCCACATAATCACTGTAATCCTCCAGTGTTCTCTGATAATTGCGAAGAGAATACTGTTTGGAATCGATCAGCACATATGCATCCGGATAATCTTTCAGAAGAAGGAAAAAATCCTCCAGTGTCATGGGGGTGTATTTCCCATATATTTTACTTTGTCTGAATTCCTTTTCTGTAAGGACTTTTTTTCCGTTGCCATCCCACTGTCCCATGGAATCGTTCCAGTTATGCCTGCAGACCCATACTCCATCGGATGTCCTGGAAAGATCCAATTCAAAAAGACGAACTCCCTGTTCATACATGAACAGAAATCCCTCTCTGGAATTCAGGTAATCCTTTCCGTCCATACCTCCCAGAGCATGTGCAATGGTCCTGTAGTCCTTCCAGCTAAATCCTCCTGATGTATTCCGGGCAGCTTCTGTTTCCGGGAAACTACCTCCCAGAAGGAAAAGCGATACAAACAGTATTTCCAATGTCAGTATAAAACGTCGCATCATCTCAGGCAACAAAAAAATGCACAAGACGTAAAGGAAAACATTTCCTCGCTGCTTTCCTTTTTATCTTCTGCAAATTTATCATATCCGGGAACCTGTCCCAAACCATTCCTATATTGTTTCTGTCCGGTAATACCAAAATTCCCACCGACCATGTTTATCATCCTTTCGCATACGTGTAGTCGTATTTCATACATTACCGATTGTACGCTAAAAAAGGATAATAATCAAGTTAATCCTCTTCTTCCTCGTCATATTCCTGCTGAAGTCTCAGATATTCATCATATTTCTCGTGTGCATTCCGATTATAGGATCGGGAGATCGGTATTACATGCTCTCCGATATGGAAGCTGTCATTTTCAGCTCCTGTGACCCGTTCCATATTTACTATAAAGCTCTGATGACACCGCAAAAATGTACCGTCGTCAAGCTGTTTTTCGAAGTCTTTCAGCTTACCTCTGCACTGGAGTATACTTCCGTCTGTCCTATGGAAATTCACGATATGGAGACTGCTGGTAATATAGCTAACCTGACTGTAGCGTAAAGTATACACACGGGCACGATACTGAAAATGGATCACCCGCTCATCATTCCCGTCGCTAAGTCGCTTCTTCAGTGGTTCCATTACATATTCCAAAGTTTCTTCGGTTACAGGTTTCAGTAAATAGTTATATGCAAACAGGTCAAACGCATTTCTGTAATATTCATCGCTTCTACTCATAAAAAGCACTGCCACTGACATTTCTTTTTCACGTATCTTCCGTATTGTTTCCAGTCCGTCTACTTTCTTTGAATCAATGTTCACAAAGATTGCATCATAAGGTTTCCTTTTCTTTTCCAATTCTTCCAATAAAAGCTCGCCGCTTTTAAATATCCGAATTTCTGACCCTGGAACGATCCGCTCAAGCTGTTTGTGAAGTTTTCTCGCATCCGCCTGCATATCATCACAAATGGCAATGGTCATCATCGTCATATTTATGTATCCCCTTTTACTCCATCATTGTTACTTTTTGTTCTATATATTATACCATGATTTGTTATTCAAATTATGATATCTTAATGTAATTTATGGTCGAAAACCCACCATTTATGCATTTTTTCGAGTTTTTTGGAATATTAAAAAAGGACATCTGCATTTCTGCAAATGTCCTTTAAATCGGTCAGAAGTAAATTATACAAGCTCGATAAGAACTTCCATTGCTGCATCGCCTTTACGCTGTCCGATCTTAACGATTCTTGTGTAACCACCGTTACGATCTGCGTATTTCGGAGCGATCTCGCTGAACATCTTGTCAACCATGTCAACTTCTTTTGTATTTTTCTTTCTGCCAGCGCCCTTAGCAGGAACCTCTGTTACAGGATAGAAAACTTTCATCATCTCACGACGTGCATGAAGTCTGGAAGGAGCATCTTTCTTGATCTCTTTCTGAACTTCATCGTAAACTGTTTTCTTTTTGCCGTCTACGACTTCTTTTACACGTTTTCCGTCAGCATCTTTACGAGCAACCTTAGCTGTTACTGTAACTGTCTCGAAATTGTCTTTCTCACGTACAGCCATAGCGATAAGTCCCTCAGCGATCTTACGGATCTCTTTAGCCTTAGCTTCTGTTGTCACGATCTTTCCGTGATGAAGAAGGTTTGTAACCTGATTTCTGAGAAGTGCTTTTCTCTGGTTAGATGTTCTGCTTAATTTTCTATATTTTGCCATTTTATTATCCTCCATCTGTGGGACACCAGGACATGCTTGTTCGGTCTTACTGTCCTGCTGCTGACACCCCACTCATTACTCTGTTTCCGGATTATTCCTCTGTAGGCTGGAGCTGAAGTCCCAGCTCTTTGAGTTTTGCAAGTACTTCCTCTAAGGATTTGCGGCCCAGATTACGAACCTTCATCATATCGTCAGAAGTCTTGTTGCATAATTCTTCAACCGTATTGATACCGGCTCTCTTAAGGCAGTTGTAGGAACGAACAGAGAGCTCAAGCTCATCAATGCTCATCTCCAGAACCTTTTCCTTCTCATTGTCTTCTTTCTCGATCATAACCTCTGCGGTCTTGGCATTCTCGGAAAGATCAATGAACAGGTTTAAATGCTCGCTGAGAACCTTTGCTGCAAGGCTGACTGCCTCATCCGGATCAAGTGTTCCATTGGTATATACATCCAGTGTAAGCTTGTCGAAGTCAGTTACCTGACCAACTCGTGTATTCTCTACGATCATGTTGACTCTGTCTACCGGTGTGTAGATTGCATCCACTGCGATCATACCGATCGGCATGTCATCGGTTTTGCCTTTGTCTGCACTGATATAGCCACGTCCCTTGGTAATGGTAAGCTCCATGGCCAGTCTGCAGTCTTTTCCACCGTTCAGGGTTGCGATCACCTGATCCGGGTTCATGATCTCAATATCCTGATCTGCCTGGATATCAGCTGCTGTAACAACACCTTTGCCCTCACACTCAATGTATGCGGTCTTCGGCTCATTGTCACTGCTGTGATTCTTAATGGCAAGAGATTTCAGATTCATGATGATTTCGGTCACATCTTCCTTCACGCCCGGAATGGAGCTGAATTCATGAAGTACACCATCGATCTTCACCTGGCTTACTGCAGCTCCCGGAAGGGAGGACAGCATAATTCTTCTTAAAGAATTGCCAAGGGTAGTACCATAACCTCTTTCCAGAGGCTCTACAACGAATCTTCCAAACTTCTTATCTTCGGATATTTCGGTTATTTCGATTTTTGGTTTATTGAAATCAAACACTATAAGGTTCCCTCCTTCTGGGTTAATCAACATTCGAGGGTATTACCAATTTTTATAACTGTAGACACAGTAAACAGTTACTAATTATTTAGAATACAGCTCGACGATAAGCATCTCGTTTACAGGAACATCGATCTGCTCTCTTGTAGGAAGCTCTTTAACTACACCCTTCAGGTTCTCCTGATCAACGTCGATCCACTCCGGAACAAGTCTTCCGCCAGTGATCTCAAGGATTCCTTTATATCTCTCAGAGCCTTTGCTCTTCTCTCTGATCTCAATTGTGTCTCCTGCTTTGCACAGGTAGGACGGAATGTTTACACATTTTCCGTTAACAAGTACGTGCTTGTGATCTACGATCTGACGAGCCTCTCTTCTTGTTCTGGCAAATCCCATACGGAAAACGATGTTGTCAAGTCTGCTCTCAAGCATAACCATAAGGTTCTCACCTGTCTGGCCCTGCATTCTGTCGGCTTTCTTGTAGTAGTTACGGAAAGGTTTCTCAAGAACTCCGTAGATAAATTTTGCTTTCTGTTTCTCTTTTAACTGAAGACCATACTCAGACACCTTGCGGTTTGCACGTTTTAACTGTCTTGTGGACTTCTTATCAATTCCTAAGTAAATCGGATCCAGGCCAAGGGATCTGCATCTTTTCAGAACAGGTACTCTATTTACTGCCATTTCAACTACCTCCTAATTAGACTCTTCTGCGTTTTGGTGGACGGCATCCGTTGTGAGGAACCGGAGTTACGTCACGAATGCTGGTTACTTCAAGTCCGCATGCCTGAAGCGCACGGATTGCAGCTTCACGGCCTGAGCCCGGGCCTTTTACCATAACGTCTACTGTTTTTAATCCATGAATTAAAGCAGCCTTTGTTGCAGTCTCTGCTGCCATCTGTGCTGCATAAGGGGTAGATTTCCTTGAACCTTTAAATCCAAGACCACCGGCACTTGCCCATGAAAGAGCGTTTCCTTCGTTATCTGTCAGTGTGACGATTGTATTGTTGAAGGAAGACTGAATGTGTGCCTGTCCGTGTTCAACGTTTTTCTTGACACGACGTTTTGTCGTTTTCTTTGTAACTTTTGCCATTTTAAAACTAACCTACACTTTCCTTTTATTGAAATTAATTAGTTATATCTATAAATTATTTCTTCTTGTTTGCAACAGTTCTCTTCGGTCCCTTGCGAGTTCTCGCATTTGTCTTAGTCTTCTGACCACGAACCGGGAGTCCTTTACGATGACGGATACCTCTGTAGCATCCAATCTCCTGCAGTCTCTTAATGTTAAGGGCGATTTCCCTTCTCAGATCACCTTCTACTGTCATTGTCTCATCAATAACAGCACTCAGTCTCTTAACCTCGTCATCAGTCAGATCTCTGACACGTGTGTCAGGATTAACCTCTGCTTTAGCAAGAATTTTGTCTGCGCTTGGTCTACCAATTCCATAAATGTAGGTAAGACCGATTTCAATACGTTTCTCTCTTGGTAAGTCTACACCAGCTATACGAGCCATGTACTGTTTCCTCCATTTTCTTTACTGAAAGTTCTGCGTCTTCGTACATCACTTGTATCAGATACAAGGTGAAATGGGATGCATCCATACGCACTCTTTCTTAATTCTTAGTTCCTAATTGGGGTGCCTCGGTATAACACCCAGCTGCTTTTGGCGATTCGCAGCCTTTCCGAAATTTGCGGCCAACGGGCCAACGTTGCCTCCGGTATTAGGCAATACATGCTTAGTTCATTATATGTCAGATGATACAACCCATCCGGGTGTTTCACCTACAGCCGCATTCACAAACAATGGATCAATCAACCCTGACGCTGTTTGTGCTTTGGATTCTCACAGATAATTCTGATAGAACCTTTTCTCTTAATGACCTTGCATTTCTCGCAGATCGGTTTTACAGATGATCTTACTTTCACTGGAAATCCTCCTTCCGTAAAATATAGCATTAAAATCTGCAGTTTAGGGCGCAGTTATACACACGTACAAGCGCGTCCGCATTGTATTGTAGCATTATGGTCTACAAAATGCAAGCAGTTTTTTAAATTTTTTTTACATTTTTCTAATTTTTTTAGTTTCCTGAAGTTTGAAACATTTTTTCTGTGTTCAGTTTCTTCTATAATAGAAGAAACTCCTGTACCATAGAAGCATTTTCTCAGGCACAGGAGTTTTATATTCATTAATCCGAATTTGCTATTAACGAATCTGAATTACTTATCTCGCCAGATGATTCTTCCCTTGGAAAGATCATATGGGGAAAGCTCCATTGTTACTTTGTCTCCTGGAAGAATACGGATAAAGTTCATGCGCAGCTTGCCGCTGATATGAGCAAGTACAACATGTTTGTTTTCAAGTTCCACTTTAAACATTGCGTTTGGCAGCTTCTCTAAAACAGTGCCTTCTACTTCAAGTACATCTACTTTTGACATTTTATACCTCCTGTATCGCCTTAATGATAATGATTAATACTCTGTGAGTGTCAGAATCTCCGGTTCGCCATCTGTAATCAGTATGGTGTTCTCATAATGTGCGGAAAGGGAACCATCCATGGTCACCACTGTCCATTCGTCATCCAGCCAGCATACATCTGCTCTGCCCATATTGATCATGGGCTCTATGGCAAGTGTCATGCCTGGAAGTAATTTCACTCCCCTGCGTTTCTGAGGGAAGTTGGGAATCTGCGGATCTTCGTGAAGATGAGTACCAATCCCATGTCCCACAAGATCTCGTACAATACCATAACGGTATTTCGCCGCATACGCTCCGATTGCCTTGGAAATATCATTGAGATGATTTCCTGCTTTCGCGAATTTTATTCCTTCAAAGAAGCACTGCCTGGTTACATCCATAAGCTGCTTGGCTTCTTTGGAAACTTCTCCGACTGCATAAGTACGGGCCGCATCAGAATGATATCCTTTATAGATCAGTCCTGCATCAATCTTTACCAGATCACCATCCTGGATAATTTTGTCCTCCGAAGGAATTCCGTGGACCACTTCATCATTCAGGCTGATGCAGAAGGAGCCAGGAAAGCCTCCATAATTCAGAAAATTGGGAATGCATCCCATGGAACGGATCATATCTTCGCCGATACGGTCGATTTCCTTGGTACTCATTCCTGGTTTAATATAAGGGATCAGCCCGTCATGGACTTTTTCCAGAAGATGTCCGGATTCCCTCATAAGTTCAATTTCTTGTGCTGTTTTTATTGAAACTGACATTACTTCTTATCCTCTATTCTATTCGCCAAGGATCTTCACAATATCACCAAATACCTCATCCAGGTTCTTGGTGCCATCTACAGTTTTCAGTACGCCCTGACCAGTATAGTAGTCGATAAGCGGCTGAGTCTGCTCATGATATACATTCAGACGCTTCTGTACAGTCTCCGGCTTGTCATCGTCACGAAGCACAAGATCCTCACCGCATGTATCGCAAACCCCCTCTGTCTTCGGAGCTGCAAATACAACGTGGTAGGTTGCACCACATTTTACGCATGCGCGTCTTCCACCCATACGGTTCACGATATTCTCATCCGGAACATCAACATCAATAGCATAATCAATCTTGCTTCCCAGCTTGCTTAAAGCATCGGTAAGGCATTCAGCCTGTGGGATTGTTCTTGGAAAACCGTCCAGAACATAGCCGTTCTTGGCATCCGGCTGCTGGATTCTGTCCACAACAAGGTCGCAGGTAAGTTCATCCGGTACAAGCAGTCCCTGGTCCATATAAGTTTTTGCTTTTTTCCCAAGTTCTGTGCCATTTTTGATATTGGCACGGAAAATATCGCCTGTAGAGATATGGGGAATACCATATTTCTCAGCAATTTTCTTAGCCTGGGTTCCTTTTCCTGCACCTGGTGCACCTAACATGATAATTCTCATAAAAAGCCCTCCATTTTCTCATACTACGAATTAAGGCTGTGACGCATATAAGCACCACAACCTTTATTCTTTTAGTTGTTCAGGAAGCCTTTGTAATTGCGGACAAGCATCTGTGATTCAATCTGTTTCACAGTCTCCAGGATAACTCCAACAATAATGATGATGGAAGTACCACCGAAGGATACGTTTGCACCGAATACTCCATTGAAGAAGAACGGAATAACCGCAACGATAATCAGGCCTACTGCACCTATAAATATAATATAATTTAAGATTTTAGTCAAATAGTCTGACGTTGGTTTTCCTGGACGGATACCAGGAATGAAACCACCCTGCTTTTTGATATTGTCTGCAACTTCCAGCGGGTTGAATGTGATGGAAGTGTAGAAATATGCAAAGAATACGCAAAGTACAATATACAGAAGCAGTCCCCAGCTATACTGTGGCTGACTTGGATTACACCAGTTATTGGATGATAATCCTCGAATAATCTCACTGCCGATGCCGGTTCCATTAGCTTTTCCTGCAAGCTGTGCGATTACGCCTGGGAAAGACATAATTGAGGAAGCAAAAATAACCGGAATAACACCAGCGGTGTTAACTTTCAGCGGTATATTGGTAGTCTGACCACCCATCAGCTTTCTGCCGACCATTTTTCTGGAATACTGAACAGGAATTCTTCTCTCTGCACCGTTAAGGATCAGTACAAATACCACCATGACAACGATTATTGCAACAATGATAACCCCTGCAAGCAGTCCTTTTGCAATTGTTTTTCCTTTGATGAAGTTCTCATAAAGAAGAGATAAGTCACTTGGAACACGGGAAACGATGTTAATGGTCAGGACGATGGAAATACCATTTCCAACACCCTTCTCAGTAATACGCTCACCGATCCACATCAGCATGGCAGAACCAGCTGTGAGGCAAGCAACTACAGTTAAGCCTTTAAAGAAGTTCATGTTCGGGATCAGACCCTGGCGACCAAAACCGATTGCCATTGCCACAGACTCAAACAACGCAAGACCAACAGTTACATAACGGGTAATGGCAGTAATTTTCTTTCTGCCCTCTTCTCCATCTCTCTGCATCTCCTCCAGAGCCGGAATAGCAATTGTGAGAAGCTGCATGATAATGGATGATGTAATGTATGGCGTGATGTTCAATGCAAAGATTGACATCTGGGTAAATGAGCCACCAGTGAACGCATCAAAGAAATTGAATGCGTCACCAGTGTTTTTAGCAAACCACTCTTTAAAGAAATCGCTATCTACTCCCGGAACAGGAAGCTGTGATCCGATACGGATGACAAGAATCATCCATAATACATAGAGGAGTTTACGTCTCATCTCTTTTACTCTGAAAACGTTTTTGAGAGTTTCAAACATTTGATCACCTCTATTAGATCAGCTCTACTGTACCACCTGCAGCTTCGATTTTAGACTTTGCAGTCTCACTTACAGCATTTACTTTAACTGTAAGCTTCTTGGTAAGCTCGCCGTTTCCAAGGATTTTAACGCCGTCACCAGCTTTGGAAATTGCACTGCTTGCAAGTAAGCTCTCAACTGTAACCTCTGCACCATCCTCAAAACGGTTCAGAACATCAACGTTGATTGCAATGATCTCTTTAGAGTTTCTGTTTGTGAATCCTCTCTTAGGCAGACGTCTGTATAAAGGCATCTGTCCACCTTCAAATCCCGGTTTCTTGTGTCCGGAACGTGCTAACTGTCCTTTATGGCCTTTACCGGCTGTTTTGCCGTTTCCAGAACCATGTCCACGGCCTCTTCTGAAGTTATCGCTGTGCTTAGAACCCTCAGCTGGTCTTAAGTTTGATAATTCCATTATGGCACCTCCTTTTTGTAATTATGCTTCTTCTACTTTTACCAGGTGCTGTACCTGCTGAATCATTCCTCTTGTTGCCGCATTGTCTGGCATCTCAACTGTTTTGTGCATTTTGGTAAGACCCATTGCTTTAACAGTAAGTTTGTGCTTCGGAACTGCGCCAATCGGAGATTTTACTAAAGTAACTTTTAATGTATTTGCCATTTTAATATTCCTCCTTAAGCCAGAATCTCATCAACAGATTTTCCACGAAGTTTTGCAACTTCTTCCGGAGTTTTTAACTGTCTTAAGCCTTCGATGGTTGCAAGAACAACATTCTGCTTATTTCTGGATCCCATACATTTTGTACGGATGTTTTTGATACCAGCTAACTCGATAACGGCACGAGCCGGGCCGCCGGCGATAACTCCAGTACCTTCCGGAGCTCTCTTAAGAAGCATGGAAGCGCTTCCGTAAGAACCTACGAAGTCATGTGTAATGGAACCATTCTCATCTCTTGCTACGGTTACTAATTTCTTAATAGCATCCTC
>OLSC01000932.1_pt1 | contig 31485 bp, 31 predicted proteins | sample 1672881 | NCBI WGS metagenome assembly OLSC01 (sample SAMEA3136733, study PRJEB25190) | human gut metagenome | biome: human gut; feature: human-associated habitat; material: faeces | place: Austria | collected 2013
TTTACTGCCATTTTCTTTTTACTCCTCTCCCGCTTCTATGCTGATTTTTGTTCCTTTGCTAATTCTTTAGCTTTTCCCGATTCAGCAACTTTCGCCATATATGCCATATTAATGAGATGACGCTGACTCTCCTTTGATAATTGACTAAATATTAAACTAATATTTGCTTCTTTTTTCATAAAACCTCTCCTTTTATTGTTTTTGTGATTTTATACTAACACTAAGTTAATAAATTTTCAAGCTTTTTTATGCCTTTTGTTATAAAAACGATTGTAAGTTTATTTTTTTAGTGATATATTGAATTAGGAGGTGAGAATATAATGAGAACGAGACTGCGAGAAATAAGAAAATCTTTAGGTCTAAATCAGACAGAGTTTGCAAAATGCCTCGGCATAACTCAAACTTCCTATTCAATGATTGAAAATGGGACCAGACCTCTATTAGATCGCCATATTAAAGTTGTTTGTTCAGAATTTAATATTAACGAACAATGGTTAAAACACGGCATAGGTGAAATGTACTTATCTTCGCCATTTGAAAAAGAGTTCATTGAAATATTTGAAAGTTTAACATTGGACTCTCAAGAATATTTAACAAAAATGGCTAAAGAACTTCTCTTAACAGAGGAAAAATTATTATCAAAGAATAAATAAAAAAAAAATCCCTAATTAATTAGGGATTTTTTTATTATCGTCACAACATTTAAAGTCCCCTACCTCTTCTAATGTCAATGCGAATCTTTGTGGTATTGGTACTGGATTTTCTTTTACTGCCATTTTCTTTTTACTCCTCTCCCGCTTCTATGCTGATTTTTGTTCCTGCTTAAGCTCATTCAGCACACATTCTTTAGTAAATGCCATAGCTTTCACAACATCTAAAATTTTTTCTTGACACTCTAAAGGAAGGTCTTTTGCATTTACATGGATCTCATTCAAAATTTTTTGACACATACGAATCTCTCCTTTACTTTGTGCTATAAGCACATATTAACATTATTAATTTGTTTCGTCAACACTTTATTTTGTGTTGACATCACATTTAGTTTGTATTATGATACATACAAAGGTGGTGATTTTTGTTGACAATAGGCAACAGATTGAAGATTGCTCGTAAAAGCAAAGGTATAACACAAGATAAACTAGCTGAATTAATTGGAACCTCTAGAGGTGTTATAAGTAATCTAGAATTAAATAGAACTGAAACACAACAACCTATAATTATTAATGCTATTTGTTCAGTATTAGAAATTAATCCAGATTGGTTAATGACTGGAGATGGAGAAATGGACAATCCCAATTCAGCTAAAAGTGATTATGTTCTTAATGAAATAACTGCTATTGCAAAAAATCTTTCGGAAAAAGAGCAATTATATATTCTAGATTTGATTAAAACTTATCAAAAACATATCGTAGAAAAGTAGTTTAGTTTTAACTATTCTACTTTTTTTACTCAAGTTTGCTATACTTATCCAATGAACAACTCAGATACACTTAAAAGACTTCCAAATACATAAATAAAAAAAATCCCTAATTATTTAGGGATTTTTTTTATTACCGTCATGACGTTTAAAGTCCCCTACCTCTTCTAGTGTAAATACTAATCTTTGTAGTATTGGTACTGGATTTTCTTTTACTGCCATGTTTTTATTTCTCCTCTCCCGCTTCTAAAGACACATATATAAACCACTATAGATTAGAACTATTGATTATTTAAACCGCACCATTAATTCTCGTTATGCGACTAAATCATCAAAAAAATATTGGCAAAATTCGTCATCAGGAATTTGTAGATATAATTGCAATCTTCTCGCCTCAGAAATAGTTAACTTTCTTTCATTATTTAATTTTTGAGATATCGTTGAGGCACCTATTCCTAGACACGTTGCTAGGTCTTTTTGCTTTACACCCATCTGCATCATTCTATTTTTAATCTTTGTTTTATTCATACGCTCACCTCTTTTTTACATTTTGCGACTTCTTAACCACATACTACCATCTAATTCGACACTAGTCAATCACAAAACGCGAAAAAACAACCTTGTTTTCGCAAATTGTAAAAAAAAGTTTTTGCAAAATGTGAATTTCGAGGTGTATACTATATACAGAGGAGGTGAAGTTATGAATTCGAAAGAAATAGGTGAGCGTATTCGTAAAGTTAGAAAAGAAAAAAGAATTGAAGTGCCATATATTGCTGAAAAAACAGGTCTTAATAAAGCTACTATTTACCGCTATGAAAACGGAGAAGTCAGTAAAATAAAACTCCCTATCATAGAGGCTATCGCTTCTATATTAGAGGTTAATCCCAATTGGTTAACAGGATTAACTGATGATATGGAAAACAAACACACTAAACCAATTAGTTTGTTTGCGAGAAATCTAAGTTTTTTACTACAATCGACTAATACTAGTCGATTAGAATTAGCAAAAGAATTAGGCTATAACTCCGAGAAAATAATACAAAAGTGGGAAAATGATGTTGTTGAACCTTCAACTGATGATGCTTTTATAATAGCAAAAAGATGGAATATACCTATTCTAGATTTATGTATTAAAGATCTGAAAAACAGTAATTACCTTTCCATTGAAAAAAACTCAACCACCGATTCTAAGGTAGTTACATTTGAGTATTCTTTAGACAAATACGCTCAAGAACGAAATATCTCAGAAACAGAAATAGATTTCTTCAAGCGTTTTTTAGATTTAGATGAGAATACTCGGAAAAATATGATTAACGGTCTTACTCAAATATTTAATAGTTCAGCTTCTTCTAACTCAACTTCTACAACACCGCATAAACATCTAAACAAATTTAATTTTGCTACAGTTGAAGAAGCAGAAGAAGCATATAAAAAAATGAGATTGAATTCTGCCTCACAAACAACCTCATATGTTACGAGTTGCATAGGAGAAGAAAGGAATTCAGAAAAAATTAAATAAAAAAGGATAGGTGTAAAATCCTATCTTTTTTTAAAATTTCAACTTTATACGAGGTGCTTTAGATGAAAGGATCAGTTAGGAAACGTGGCGAGAAATGGAGTTACTACTTTTCTTATAAGCAAGACGGAAAATATAAGAAAAAAGAAAAAGGCGGATTTCGTACTAAAAAAGAAGCAGAAACCGCCTTACGTGATGTATTACAGCAGTACGAAAAACAAGGATTTGTACAAAATAATGTTAGTTATACCTTGCAAGAATTCGCAGAATATTGGTATGAAAATGTAGCTGTCAACTCTTACCGTTACAACACTCTATCACAGTACGATTCTTTGTTAAATAATCATATCTATCCCGAATTAGGTTTTATCAAATTAAATAACATCACTTCTAATGTTTTACAAAAATTTTTCTCTAAAAAACAAAAAAATTATTCTAATAATACAGTTTCTTCATTAAAAAAACTTCTAAACAATATTTTAAAATTGGCAGTCAAACAAATGATTATTCCTTATAATCCGTTAACTCAATTAGAATTAAAGAAAAAACAAGAAGAAACAAAGATGAAAATTATCTCGCCAAAAGATTTAGAACATATTCTGCAATCACTAGAAAATGAAATCTACTATTTACCATTTTTAATAGCTTCACAAGTAGGTGGTCGTAGAGGAGAAATCTTAGGATTAACTTGGGATAATGTAGATTTCGAAAATAAAACTATTACATTTGAAAAACAGTTAATTCAAAAAGTAGGACTCCCACTTCAATTAGCTCCTCTTAAGACCAGTTCTAGTAAACGTACTGTACTAATGACTCAAAAATTAATAAGTGCATTAAAAGTTCAACAAAGCTATCAATCTACACAAAAGGAATTTTATCAATCTTTATATCAAAACCATAATTTTGTCTGTTGCCATGAGGACGGAGCCCCAATTTCTCCTCAATGTCTAACAGCAAGAACAGCAAAAATTAGTAAAGACTTTGATATAAGCTTGCGATTTCATTCATTACGTCATACTCATGCAACTATGTTATTGAGTGCTGGTGTCAATATTAAAGTTATCCAAGAACGTTTAGGCCATAGTAATATCGCAACTACACTAGGTACATATAGCCATGTCACTAAAGAGGGAGAAAGCGATGCCATACAACTATTCGAAAATAAATTTAATAAGTAAATTTGCCACCAAAATTAATTTATGGTGGCAAATTAGTGGCAATTATCTATTTAAATCATTAAAAATCTTCATGTTAGAATTTAAAAACATTGATATTACAATACTTTTGATATTTTTTTATCTCATTATTTTTTATCCACATGATAAAAAATTATTTTGTTGCTATTTAAAGGCACAAGTCATGGATCCTCTATCATATCCTATAACATAATATTCCTTTTAATGGAGAGACGAGGGATTTGAATGACCAAAAGAATTGAAGAATATGAAACTCTGATTCAAAAATATAATGCTTTACAACGACTCATCGACGAAGAATTCCTAGAAGCAATAGATGAATTAGATTCAGCAATCTCCCATATGGAATCAACTACAAATTACATTAGAGCTCAAAAAGTCATCCGTTCAAAAATCAATTGCTGGTTACATGAATATGGTGACATGTATGAATTTAATCAAAAGTGCTCTCGTTGTGTGACACTTGCAAATAAAATTGAATGCTTAACTAACGAGTTAATGGCTCTTGATTTTCAGGCACAGTGTATCAGTCAGAAGACTAAAAAAATGCTCAAAAAAGCTCAAAAAATAAATGTACAATTATCTAAATTGAAAAAGGAATATCAATGTTGTATTGAATCTAATCCACCCCATTCTTCCCCCCACAACGAATAAATCTAATAAAAAATCCCGTAAGATTTACCTTACGGGATTTTTTGACTTTACTTATTCACATTTATAAATCTTTTGAACGCTCTATTGCACGTTTTGCAAAGTTTTGCATTTCATTTTGAAGTGACGTTTTAATCTCTGTCTGATTAAAAATTGATTGTTTCTCTTTTAAAACGGATACCCCATTAATCCAAACACTGTGGACATTAGATGAATTGGCACTATACACAATCGCTGAATAAGGATCATAAATTGGAAACATATTTAAAGATTCTGTTTCAATTAAAACAATATCGGCCTGTTTTCCAACTTCAAGTGAACCAATTTTATCATCCATTTTTAAGGCACGGGCTCCACTAATCGTTGCTAGTTTTACAATTTCCTCTGCTTTAAATAGTGAACGATCCTTATAGTGAGTCTTTTGTGCATAAACTGCTGTTTTCATTTGCGTAAATAAGTCTAACGTATTCCCACTACTCGGCCCGTCTGTTCCAAGACCAACAGTTAACCCATGCTCAATCATTTCTTTAACAGGGGCAATTCCTTTTCCGGCTTTCATATTTGATCCAATACAATGTGCAACTTTTACGCCACGGTTTGCCATTAATAACATGTCATTTTCATTCACATGGATACAATGAGCAGCCACTAATCGATCACTTAAAACACCAATTGAATCTAAATATTCTACTGGTGTCATATCATACTTTTCACGAAATTCTGTCATCTCATAATCCATCTCTGCAACATGCATTGAAATTAACGTGTCATATCTAACCGCAATCTCATGAGCATCTTGTAGTGCTTTTGTATCATTAGTATTGGTTGCATGTGGTGCAATGATTGGCGTCACCAACAGATGATTGCTCCATTTACTCATAAACTGTTCACTATAAGCTAACCCTCCATAAGCTTCTTCGCAATCACATGTCGGAAAATTAATAACTGTCTCCCCAAGTACTCCACGCATCTGCATCTCATCACATGCACGAGCTACTTCTTCTTCAAAATAGTACATGTCTAAAAAAGTAGTCACCCCACTACGTTGCATCTCTAAGATTCCATAACGGGCAGCCTCATAGACTAATGGTGCTCTCATACATTCAATTTCTAGAGGGAAAAGGTAACGACGAAGTCGATCTGGACAATCATCTCCTAATGAACGAAATGGAATCATTGAAACATGAGCATGTGTATTGATCATTCCTGGAATCAAGATACCACCTGATGCATCAATCACTTCATCCACATACTTTTCAATATCTGAATCATACTCACCGACATACGAAATCTTATCATCTTCTATGACTAACATACCTTGTGGATAAGTTGATAGCGTTTTATCCATTGTTAAAATCCAAGCATTTTTAATTAACGTCTTCATGATAAACCTCCGCAATTAATGGCACAATTTCCTGTGTTAATGTATTAATCATTCCCATATCAGTTACCTTTAGCTGTGGGGATACCGGTAATGATAATGTCGAGAATGACATAATTTCATTATCATGAACATATCCGAGTTCTTGCATAGCAGATCGAACGTCCCTAAGTTGTTGTGCTAATACTTCAATTGGCTGTGCACTAACAATACCACCAATTTCTAAATAAGCTTTTGCTAAAACTTGCCCCTCTTTTACAACGACATAGCCCCCTTGCATTTCACAAATCATCTGTTGAGCGAGCATCATATCTTCTTTATCATTTCCCATCACCATGACATTATGATGATCATGAGCCCAAGATGTTGCAATCGCTCCTCTCTTTTTAATCGGGGTATCTAACAAAGCGTGAGCGATATTACCATTCTTTCCATAACGCTCATAAACCGTTAATAAACATAGATTTTGTGATTCATAATCAAGTATTCCATTTTTAACCGGAACCTGTTTTTGAATATGTTTAGTAAATGTTGAGTGTGGTTGTGTTTGAATAATGTTACATAACACTTTATTCCCTGAAATCTTAATATCAAAATCTTCAGGCTCAGCCTTTTTACATTTTATTGAGTGGTAGAAATGGTCTGGGAATATTTGATTATGATTTTCTTGATGCGATTCCCTATCATTGGCTACGCAACACCCACCCTTGTAAACGGAATGAATCTTAAAGTTATCCACATCAGTCAGTAAAATAAAATCTGCTAGACGGCCAGGCGCAATCATTCCGCGATCTTCTAAATGCATTCGACGAGCTGGCGTATAAGTCGAACAATAAATTGCCTTCTCAACTGGCATTCCAAGTTTAACGGCATATTTAATAATTTCATTTAAATGACCCTTAGGTAACTTGTCTGCCATGACATCATCTGTGACAAATGCAAAATAATCATAAAAATGATAATCCATTAACGTTTGAATGGTCTGTTTAGTCATCGATTTTTTTTGAATTTCTAAAAACATTCCACTTTTAATTTTTTCAATAATACTTTCAGGTGTTTGCTGAGTATGATCTGCTGTAACTCCTGCTGCAATAAAATCTGCTAAATCTTTACCACTAATTTTTGGACAATGACCTTCAATCGGTAAGGACGGTCTAAATTCTTGACATAGTTTAATAATATCTTTAATAGTTGAGCTTTCTTTTTTGCATAAATCTTGAAAGTTCATCACTTCTCCCAAACATAAAATATTTTGATGATTGAGAAGTTCCTTCACTTCATCTACTCCAATCAACCCACCTGTTGTTTCTAAATGTGGGGATGTTGAAGGAACAGACGATGGAATTCCATAAAAAATATCCAATGCAGTTGCATTGGATAAAAATGATTGAATTCCTTCGATTCCAAACACGTTTGCAATCTCATGTGGATCTGCAACAACAGTTGTAACCCCATGAGGCAAAACAGCCTGTGAAAAACGCGAAGGTAGAGTCATAGAACTTTCAATATGCATATGAATATCAATTAATCCTGGTACCATATATAGACCAGTTCCATCAATAACTGTTTCTTCTGTTACCGATAAAGAATCTGCGATCTGTGCAAATCGACCATTTTTAATGAAAACATCTTTTATTTCAAATTGTTGAGTAAATGTTTGATACACTGAAATATTTTTAATGATCATATCCATATTGAGCACCTATCCTAATTAACGGTTAACAATACGGTTCCATTGATCAATCCAATTATTTAATAATGGATTAACAAATGAATAATCAATTGTTTTAGCATTTGCTGCAACTTCACCATATGTTTTGTTTAATGCTGTTTCTTCATCTAAAACAACATCTTTATTAGTTGGAGCTTCATTTAAAGTAATCGCTGTTGAGCTTTGTAATTCTTGGCTTAAACGGAAGTTTACATATTCGTAAGCTAACTCTTTATTTTTTGAGTTTTTATTAATATCGATTGTATTGAAGTTTGCGTAAGTTCCTGATGCTGGTACAACGAATTTCACATTAGGTTGAGCTTGTTCAATCGTTGGGATTCCGAAATCCCCCACAACAGCAACAGCAATCTCACCAGATGCAAACATATTAGCTAAATCACTTGATTTTGAATAAGTTTTAACAATGTTCGGTTGTAATTCTGCTAATGCTTTGAATGCTGCTTCACCTTGATCTTCTTTAATATCTCCATTTGCATAATCATTTGCTACATAAACCATAGCAGGCCCAAATGTTGTTGAGATATCTGGAATTGAAATTTTACCTTTTAATTCTTCATTCCATAAATCTGACCAATCATTAATTTCAAATCCAACCTCATCTGGATTGTAAATAATTCCGATACTATTTACTGTGTAAGCAGCCCCGAATCCATTTTCAGCTAATTCTGCTGCAGGCTCAATTAATGAAGAAGCATTTGAAATCTTTGAGTAATCAATTTGTTCAAATAATCCTGCCTCATATCCATTTGCTGCCGCTGATTGTGATAATTCAATAATATCAACCTCTGAATTTGGATTATTAGCTAATTTTGTATAACGATCATTTGTTCCACCTGTATCTAATACTAATTCACAGTTGTACTTTTCTTCGAATGGAATTTTCACTTCTTGTTCCCAAACATCTTGACTTAATCCCCATGTTGAAACAACTAGTTTTTGTTTCCCTGAATCTTCAGAACCTGTTGAACATCCTGTAACAAGGGTTAATGCCATTGCAGCACCTAATGCTAATTTCCATGATTTTTTCATATTCTTCGTCTCCTTTTTGCCTGTTTAAACTAATACGATTTTATTTGCTGGTAAATGTAATGTTAATTCATCATTAATTTCATATACATCTGCACCGTCATGATTTACAACGATTTTCCCTAACTTTGTTTCAACTTCATATTGATAACTCTTACCTAAGAACGTACGAACACAAACTGTTCCACTGACACAGTTTTCTTGCGAGCTTTGAACAATCTCAATATCATCTGGACGAATAGTTCCTAATGTAATAGTCGTATCAGGTAATTCATCAACACTAAATGTTAAATCATCACTTAAGAATGTATTTCCTGATTTATGTTTCATTGGAATGAAGTTTTCGAACCCAATAAATCTTGCAACGAACTCAGTTTTTGGTTTAGCATAAATATTTTCAGGTGTATCGTATTGCTCGATAACGCCTTTATTCATAACTGCAACACGGTCTGAAATCGCAAAACATTCCTCTTGATCGTGAGTAACAAAGACAGTTGTAATTCCTAACGCTTTTTGAATTCGTTTAATTTCAACACGCATTTGGATGCGAAGCTTTGCATCTAAATTACTTAATGGTTCATCAAGTAATAATAATTTAGGCTCAATTACTAAAGCACGTGCTAATGCGACACGTTGACGTTGACCTCCCGATAATTGCTTTGGTAAACGATCTTTATACTCTAGTAATCCACAGACTTCTAACATTTTATCGACTTTTTCTTCAATTTGTTGTTTATCCATTTTACGTAGCTTTAACCCAAAGGCTACGTTATCCTTTACAGTTAAATGTGGGAATAAAGCATAGCTTTGGAAAACCAAACCGAAGTTACGTTTATGTACAGGAATCTTAGTAAAGTTTTCATTATCTACTAAGAAGTCTCCGTCAGCTATATCAATAAAACCAGCAATGACACGTAAAGTTGTTGTCTTACCGCATCCACTTGGACCAAGTAATGACACTAACTCACCTTCATGCATCTGTAAATTTAATCCCTTTAAAATATCATTTTTTCCATCGTAAGTTACACGAATATCATTTAATTCTACGAATGCCATGGTGTCTCCTCCTATTTTGCTAATGAATTAATTCCAAGTGTCTTTTCAACAACAAACATAATAACGATTGTTGCAACCATTAATAAAACTGATACAGCCGATACGGTTGGATCATAATAATATTCAATATAGTTCATTAATGCTGTTGGTAAGGTTGTGACTCCTGGACCCGTTAAAAACATTGAAACTGGAATATTATTAAATGAATTAATAAAGGCTAATAAGAAACTTGAAATAATCCCGCTAGAGATGTTTGGTAAAACAATCTTAAAGAATGTCTGGATTTTATTACACCCTAAACTCCACGCTACTTCTTCAATCGAGAAATCAAATTGCTCAAGTGAAGCCCCAACAATGCGGATAATATAAGGCAATACAACTAAGAAATGCCCAAATAATAATCCTTGAAAAACTGGAATACGTAATTTAATCACTAAGAATTGGAATAATGCATATCCAATCACGACTCCAGGAACAATGGTTGGAGATAAGAAGAAACTTTTTAATAATTTCTTCCCTTTAACTGAGTAACGTGACATTCCATAAGCTGCTGGAATCCCAATGACTAACGCAATTAAAGTTGATATTAATGCTAATTTAAAACTTAAAATGAAAGAATTCATAAATGTTTTTGACGTTAATGCCTTCACGAACCAATCAAATGTAAATCCTTTAATTGGGAACGAGATTGTATTTTCAGTTCCAAAAGCCGTCACTGTAATAATTACTAATGGAAAGAAAAGAAAAGCAAAAACGAACATTGATACCAATGTTAGCATCTTATGTTTACGCATCTAGTTCACCTCGCTTATCTACTTTTGCTGCAATGAAGTTTAATCCCTTCATGACAATTAAGGTCGTCACAATCATAATGGCTGCGATAACACTTGCTCCCGTCCAATCATTTAAAGTCATTGAACGTTGATAGATTAAAGTTGGTAAAACTAATGCTTTATTTCCACCTAAAAGCTGTGGAGTTGTATATGCTGTTAGAGATCCAGTAAAAACAAGAACTGCTCCCGTAATAATACCTGGAATACTCATCGGTAAAACAACTTTTATAAAAGCTGTTAAACGATTTGCCCCTAAACTCTCAGCTGCCTCCATCATATCGTTATCGATATTATCCATCACTCCAACTAACGTAATAATCATAATTGGCAAGAATAAATAAATCGTTCCGACTAAAACGGCAAACTCAGTGTACAGCATACTAATTGGTTGCTCAACGATTCCCATATTCACTAATAAATTATTGATTATTCCATTTTTACCTAAAATATTAATCCAAGCAAAACTACGAACAACAGAATTCGTTAATAATGGGAAAATAGAAATAGCAATTAATAGACCTTTCCATTTTTGTGAACAACGCGAAATAAAATAAGCGGTCGGCACTCCAAACAGTGTACAAACCAAGGTAGCAATCAAGGAGATTTTCAGCGTTCGATAGAAGATTTCTAAATAATACTCATCTTGGAAAAATGAGATGTATTGATTTAGAGAAAATCCATCATTAAAGACCGTTGGCCATAATATTGAACATAATGGCAACATTAAAAATAATAATAATAGTACAAATCCTGGAACCATTAAAACATAAGCTGAATTTTTTTTCATGTCGTTACCTCCTTGCGATAGAACGAATGGCCTTGTTCTATCTCTTCTCATAGTCCGATTTTTTACGGAAATCGGGTAGAAACTTACGCACCATATTTGCGTTATATATGAAAATAACCTTGATAACCACCGTCATTATACCAAAATTTTATAGATTTTACCTCATTTTTTTGTAAAAATATGTCGTTTTTTAACTTAAATATATAAATATAAAAAGTGATAAATTTTTACATTTATCACCTTTTATATGCTTAATATCAATAACCTGATTTAATGAGCACTGCTTCCTCTTACTAGAGCTCTCAATTAAGGTTATATTAAAATATTGTTCTAATCGCTTAATATGTAAACTCATAGCTAGTTAAGCTAAATACAGTTTATATCCTACCTTTATTTGGACTCCTTAAATAAAGAATTTTAACGCTTCTAATCCTCACATATAATCGATCTTAACATTGACATTTCTAATCATGAAATGTGATTTTGAATCGGATGCTCCAATGAGTACCATTGAGGTTTCTTCTCTCATGGATTGAAAATCTTTTAACGTAAGAAATTGGACTTCAGCATATCCCCAATCATCTACTAATGTCGAAGGCACAACTTGCTCAAATTCTTTTTTCGTTGTTCCATAACTAATACTTAAAGATTGTCCAGAGAGATTAAGGTATTCACAACTTACGGTCACAACATCCCCTTTATATAATTGAGGTAGATTAATTTCTAATGTTGCAGGTGCTTGTTTTGTTCCTTGCATTTCAAAAATATGACTCTCATCATGCCATTTAAAAGTTCCATCTTGAATTATATTCCCATGGCTCTCAATTAAAAATGGATTTAAACATCTCAAATAATCAATTCTATTTTTCATGCTATAACTTTCACACTTCCCATTACCCCTAATACTTTGACGGTACAGTAAGCTATTAGTTGTAATAAAGTCAGTTCCCATCTCAATTAAGTTAACCATTTCTTTTGCTTCATCGACTGTCCAGACGTTCACCAAAACACCAACAGAATGAGCGTAATCAATCAAATCCTTTGTGACATTTTTTTTATGACAATCGATATTCATTTGATGCTTCGCACAGTAATCAATATTTTCTTTTGTTAAATCAGCAAGCCATTGAAGGCCGATATTTTTATCTAGCTTCCTAATTTCAGTGGCGACCTCTTGATGAAACGTAATGATGATACAATTAGAAAGTAGCCCCCATTTTTCAATCTGATTTAATAATGTCGCAATACTTTGGATTCCAATTCGCTTCACCTCAATGACAGGAACAAGCCCCTGACATTTACATACGTTTAAATACTCCTGCAACGTTGGGATTTTTAGATGTGGATAGGTCGAATCTGCAATTTGAAATGCCTTGAGCTCATCTTTCGTATAATGACTCGGACTCCCTGATCCATTTGTCATTCGATTAATCGAGTCATCATGCATCAAAATGAATTCACCATCCGCCGTCTCATGAATATCGCATTCTGCCCCAAAGTATCCATACTTCCCAGCCAACTCATAAGCCGGTAACGTATTTTCAGGTGCGAGTGCACTAAGTCCTCGATGTGCAATCATGCGGATTTCTGTTTTGTGGAATAGGCCCTGTGGATTTTGAACTAAATTCCGATTCATAACCTCTTCTTTTTTCTCAAATTCAACCTCAAAGCTCGTTGTAACTCGCAGCAATTCCTGTTGATAAATATTTAATTGTAACTTAGAATCCTTATTCATTGAATCAAGTATTTTAATTAAAATCGTACCCATTCTATCTTTTAAAATTTCAACACTTTCTTGAGAAGGAATAATTTCGACCTGACAATGACTTAAATTAATCGGTTGATTATTTTCAACCAATAAAACTTCAAGATATCGACTAGTCTCATTGGATGGCAATTTACATTTTCCTCGTTGTTTCAAAACATCTAATAAAAAATATTTTTTATACATGTCCTCACCTCAAGACAGTATAATCTTAAAACGCTGAGAATATGTTTTCTGCTCTTTAGAAACAAAATGTTTTTACATTTTTTGAGTCAGACTCAGTATCTAAAATTTTGTCATATAAAAGCTAACAACTATGAAAAACAGGCTAGTAACTAGCCTGTTAAAGTAAATCTTCTAATGTATAGTTTGAGAATTCTTCAATAAATTTTTGTAAAGCATCTGAAGTAATACTTTTTAGTTTGCAGCCACTTGATAATAGCGGGCACCCAGCTGATTTATTAAAGCATTCTAAAATATTTAAATTATCTTCCGTAATTTTTAGAATCTCACCTAAGTTTATCTCTTGAGGCTCACAACCAAGTCGAAGTCCACCTCCACGTCCCTTTATTGAAGTGACATAAGGCGTTTTACCTAACTTATGAATGACTTTTTTCATATGTTGTTCTGATGTATTTAGATTCATTGATAATTCTTCAACGGTACACAGTTGGTCACGATGTTGTGCTAAATAAATAAGTGCACGAAAGCTATAATCACTGAATTTGGATAGTTGCATCGAAATCCCACCTTTTTTAACTTATTCTTATTATACAACATAAAGTATCTATTGTTTTGACTATTTCTTGGTGATTATTGATTGTTATCTTCACGATTTAATAGATGGCTACTAAATGATAATCTCTATAAAAATTTATTAAAAATAAGACGAGACGCTTTAAATGAAAACTTTTCTCATTAACATTTTCTTCTGTTATCTTTGTTCTTCCGCAGTCAAATCTTTAAATTCATGTTTTTTTAAAAAAATAAATGTGCATATTATTTGAACATTATATTCGATTTATGATATAGTTACCTCAACAAACAATAAGGAGAGATGATTATGTTAGATCAACAAACAATTGAAATTATTAAAAGTACAGTACCTGCTTTAAAATCACACGGTATTCAAATTACAACAACATTCTATAAAAATATGTTTGAACAAAATCCTGAAGTGGCACCACTCTTTAATATGGAGCGTCAAAAATCAGGTGAACAACCAAAAGCTTTAGCTCTGACTGTTTTAGCTGCTGCTCAAAATGTTGATAACTTAGGGGCAATTATGCCTGTTGTTAACAAAATCGCAGTTAAACATTGTGATTGTGGCGTTTTAGAAGAACATTACCCAATCGTTGGAGCGCACTTACTTGGGGCAATCAAAGAAGTTTTAGGAGAGGCCGCAACTGATGAAATCATCGAAGCTTGGGCTAAAACTTATGATGTAATCGCACAAGTTTTCATTAATGTTGAAAAAGAAATCTACGCATCACGCGCTTAATAAAAAAATTCCTATGACCAATGAGGTTATAGGAATTTTTTTATTAAAATGATAAATAACCAAGTGGTTCACATGACATATACTAATATTACGATTTGGATAAGGGAGGAGACTCATTATGAATAGTGATTGTACTTCTGAAGAACAAAAGGAAACACTCACAGAACAAAAACTTGCTATTATTCAGCTAGGGCGTTTTGCAACATGGATTTTTATTATGGGGTCTTTTTTCTATCTTTATGGTTTTGATGAAGAAGAAAAATCGCTTTTCTCACCTACTACAGCAGAAGCAAATTTTCATCAAAAAACTGCATCTAATGTGATCGTAGAGGGAAGTAGTTTATTCTTAGTTGCTATTATTCTCTTAACCCTTATGACTTGGGAAAAGCTATAAATTTTAATGACTACCTCAAATTCAAACAATGAGATGATAGAGGGTGAAATGCCTGTTTTTAAATCTAATCTGATAAAAATTGTAGGTTTCTTAGGCGCAACAGTTGGTTATATTGATATCGCAGATGCAACTAATCATCTATCTGATTGAACTTTTTGCGAGGTATAAATTCCACTTTTCCCCGCAAATACATAACTAATGACACATGTAATAAAAAGGTATTTAAGATTACCTCCCCCGAATAATTCAAGCCCCATCGCAAAGGAAGCGAGGGGAGTTTTGGTTCCACCACAAAATACACCAATCATTCCAAGTCCCGCTACAAAGGACAGTGGCAAATTAAATAAGGGAGCTAAAAAGTTGCCAAATGTTGCTCCTACAACAAACAGCGGCGTCACTTCTCCACCTTGAAATCCGGTTGCAAGAGTAATAGATGTTAACAATAATTTAATCAAAAATGCATACCCCACAACTGGTGATTCAAATGCTTCTTTTAATAAAGGTAAACTTAATCCTAAATACATTCGATTTCGTATCATTAACATTAATCCAATGATGATTAATCCACCAACGAAACTTTTGACATAACTCTTTTTAAGTTTATCAGAAAATATCTTTTTTAAATAATGCGTTAACTCAGCAAATAATTTGCTCATTAATCCAAATAAGATTGAACACGCCATAACTTTATAAAATAAAAAAGGATTCTGTGATGATAAAGTTTCCATTTCGTAATGACTATGACTCACGTTAAATAGAGTTGAAACATAGGTTCCGATATAGCTCGATAACAAGCAAGGAATAATGGATTCATATCTCATTTTTCCAATGGTACTCACTTCAAGACCGAATATCGTTCCGGCTATTGGCGTTCCAAAGACAACACCAAATCCACTACTGACGCCGCTAATAATCAAAATAGTGGCATCTTCTTTGTTTAAATGAAGGAAATGACTAAGTTTTGAACAAATACTGGCACCAATTTGAACGCCTGTTCCTTCTCTTCCGGCAGATCCCCCAAATAAATGAGTCACAGCGGTTCCTAAAAAAACAAGGGGGGCCATTCTAAAAGGAATCTCTCCCACTCCTTCGTTGATTCGTTCGATAATTAAATTATTCCCTTTAGCAGAATCCTTACCAAATTTTAAATATAAATAACTAACGAAGGCTCCGCCAAATGGTAGTAAATAAAGAAGCCATGGTCGGTGTTCACGTAAGTTTGTAACATACTGTAAACTATTTAAGAAAAACGAAATAAAAATTCCAACAAGGGTGCCCGAAACAATAGCTAATAAGAACCATTTCAAAAAATGTCTTGCAACACTTGCAATGTCTTTAACGTACTCTTGTAATAAATCCATTTCATCACCTCTTGATATATGATTTCCAAAAAAACAAGAAAAAACTCCTCAGATAGGAGTTTTAAAAGTCTTCTGATAACAAATGATTTAGGAAATAATCTCGATTATTAATAAACATCTCAGTGATTTGATAAACTGATGTTTCGGTATAATCACAGGGTTCAATGGTTCCATGATCAAATGATAAAATACTTGCTTCTGGAATAGCCAAAAGAATGGGTGAATGCGTTGCAATAATAAATTGAGCACCACGTTTTGCTAGACGATGTATTTCAATTAATAAGGTGAGTTGGCGTTGAGGAGAAAGTGCGGCTTCTGGTTCATCTAAAATGTAAATTCCATCTGCAGATAATGCCCCCTGTAGAAGGGAAAGAAAACTTTCACCATGTGATTGTTCATGAAATGACTTTCCACCATATCTATCATAGTAAATTTCGATTGGATCATTCCCACGATATTCTTCAGCCTGACTGGCCACATTATAAAAACTTTCAGCTCTAAGAAAATAACTATTTTTCGGACGTTTAATGCCTCGAGTAAAAGAAATAGCTTTATGTAATTCAGAATGTGATTCATACGTAGAGAAGTTATAATTTCGTGTTCCACCTTCTGCACTAAATCCATAGGCAACAGCAATCGCTTCGATTAAAGTCGATTTTCCTGAACCATTCTCTCCTACAAAAAATGTAATGTTGTGATTGAAGGATAGCTGATTAAGTTGATTTAATGCTTTGATATGTCTAACATAACTGTCTTCACCGATCTGACTCCAGTCAATCTTAATATGATTAATAAATCGCTCTTTCATCTTAACATCCACATCCTCGTTTACTTATCTACTGTCATTATAACAAAAAAATCCCTCAAACGATTGGTCTGAGGGATTTAAAAAGGATTTTATCACGATAGTCACTAATAGGGGTCTTATGTTAGGTTAAGTTTTAAAAAAGTTATTTCTATTCAAGTCCTCTAACTTGAATTTCATAAATACGTACAGCTGAATCTGAGTTTTGTGTTGGTTTGATGGCACTAACTCTTACATATTGAGCCTCAACAGCTTTGAAGGTATCAACGGTTGTCGCCGCAGAATTTCTTGTGATATTCACCACTTCTTCAAAGTTTTCTCCATCTTGACTCACTTCAATTGTATAAGCTTTGGTGTTCATTCCATCACTTTCTCCACCCGCTTCGGCATGAGCCATGTACACTTCACTGATTGTCTTTAATTCTCCAAGATCAATCACAATCCAGTGTGGCGCAGTCCCTGTTGCACACCATTTCGTATCAAGTAATCCATCAACCGCAAATTGAGGCGCCTCATTGTTATTTACAAATCCTGACGCTTCTGTCGCTTTTCCTTCTGATAAATTCACAAGTTCTGTTGCAGCATTAGAAACGGTAATAATTTCTTCTTTTGTGACACTGACTTCTCCTGATTTATTTTTAGCAGTTAATGTAACAGTATAGACACCTTCTTCTGCAAAATTGATCGTCGGTGTTACATCTGTACTACTTTCAATATTAGCACCTTTAAATTCCCATACAAATTCTTCAGCATTTTGAGATGAAAGATTTGTAAACGTCACATCATCCCCTGGTGCAACTAATGTTCTTGAAACACTGAACTCAGCTTTTGGCATACTGTTATCAGGCCATTCCATTGTTGCTTTTGCACTTGTTCCTTGCTCTCCTAAGTTATTAACTGCTACAACTTCAAAGTTCGTTTGATTTGACTCACCCTCGCGTGGAAGTGCGTTATAGAAGAATGCAGTTGTTGCAGACGTTCCTAAGAATGATTTTGTTCCATCTTGGTTAATTTGATAAATTTCATAATGTCCATTTGAATCAGCATTTCCTTCCCAAGATAACTTAACTCCAGCATACATTGCATCTTCATCAAATAAATAATCTTCAACTTTTAAATTGCTAGCTGTTGCATTTGTTGCATCAGACTCTCTTGCAATCGTCATATTACCGATGCTTAGTCTTAATCCGCTCACTTCTTCTTTTGAAGAGATAGCATATGAAATATTTTTAATAGCTTTTCCTGATAACTTAGACACATCATAAGATAATGTTGTCCACTCATCCACTGATACTTTTTCTTTAGATTTTAACGTTTCAGTTGTTCCATCATGGAAATCTAACACCAAATCAAAATCAACATTTTCAGATGACTTAATCGCTGTTGTAAATGACACCTTATCTTCAAGTGTTAAATCGGCACTAAATAATTTAATTGTAGATTTTTTTCCTGCTTCCATATTTCCAAGGAGTTTGATTGAGTTTCCACCATAAAAGGCATTTGCGTAATCAATATCGGCACTTAAAGTATTCGCCCCTTCGTTTTCAATCATCCAGCGGTAAGTAGGTAAAACATCTGCCATACTACGGTTATTCCAATCTGTTTCAGACACTTTTTCACCATCAATGAAGAAATTATACCCATGTCCTAAATTGAAGTTCGTCATAAATGGTAACGAATTAACAACGCTTTTCTCAACAATATATGTTGAAACTCCTCGCCATTCACGATCAGTTGCACTTGTTGAAACTGACGGATCTCCATTTTCATTTACCCATAAACGATTTTCTTTGGCATGGAAATCATCAATTGAACTAGCAGAAGCATATGTCCAACTTGGGCAATATAAACCTAAAGATGTATTTCCTGCCTCAAATAATTCCCAGCGAATTGGTGTATTAACTCCATTGGCTTGAACATCAATTCCGGCATAAATAACATTTGGATTAATTCCTAACTCTTGTGCTTTTTGTGTTGAAGCTTCAAGTAAATTTTCTGGTGCTAATGTGTCTGTTGTCCACCAGAAGTTTAAGAACATACTATCGGCAATCATTTCTTGGTTATCACCAACTAAGAAGAATTCATTTTCTTCAGTTAAAGCATTTTGCCAATCCATTTCCCCCTCTTTAGTCATTGAATCATACCACATGATTTCAAGACTATCCCCTGCTTTTGCTTTAAATTCAACAATTAACTCTTTCATTAACTGTGCATGTTCAGGTGTCAGAGGTGTTTCTTCGTTTCCTTCTGTTTCTTGATTGATAAACCATCCATCAAATCCATAAGACTGTGCGACTTCGATTAATTTATCAACAATCGGGAAGCTTCCATTTTCATCTTTTGTTAAGAATTCATCTAACCAAGCCATTTTTCCACCATGTGCTTCCATTGGGAAAAAGACTGTTCCAAGAACCGGAACTCCATTTTTATGAGCAGCATTTGTAACATCAGCCGTTGGAGGAACAATTAACCCCTCACCTGAAGATCCTCCCCAATAAACCATCTTGTCAACATATTGCCAATATGAGAAGACATTTGAAGAAATTTTATTACTTCCTTGAGATGGATTTCCACTTGTACTATTATTCATAATAGAAATCGCAACAACTTCACGCTCTTTGTCTTGCGTTGCGTTAACTGTCTCTAATCTATCTTTACTTACACGGTCTGCTAAGGCGACTGTACTTCTATTATATTCAAAATGCTTATCACTACTTGGCGTCCATTCTAATAATTCAGCTGGGAACCAATGAGGAGCCGTTGCTAAGTTATTCATAATTAATTCTGTGTTTGCAACTTCTGGACTAATGGTATAAATACTTTGAGGTTTTATTTCATGAACTTCCTCAGTTGTACTTTGTCCTTGCTCAACTGAAGCACATCCTACTAGTGCAGTCCCAACCGTAAATGTTAAAAAGACAGGCATTAAAACTTTTGATCCAGTTAGATTTTTCTTTGAAGACTTTTTAATTCTTTTATAACGTGTCATAATGTATTCCCCTTCAAGTATAAATTTAAAAGTTAAAACAAAACATTAAGTTGATTAATCTTTCCTTAATTTAATGCTTGATACTCTACAAGTGCTAAAGCAATTGCACCGACAACGCCAGCTTTTCCACCTAATTGTGCTTTTTCAATTTTACAGTTTTCACGAATAGGTGCAAGGCATCTTGCATTCATTTCTTCATTAATTTTTTCAAAAACGATTGGCCCTCCGTTTGTAACCCCACCGCCAATCACAATTTTATCCGGATCAAAAATATTAGCGCAGTTAGCAACTGCAATTCCTAAATACGATAAAGTTTCAGAAAGAATTTGATTAGCAACTGCATCACCATTTGTTGCTTCAGTGAAAACTTCTTTAGCTGTCACGGTTTCATACTTACTTAACGTTGTTTCCATTCCTGAACTAACACTATCCCTAGCCATTTTTTCAATATAAATTCCTGAACTCATCGATTCGACACATCCACGATTTCCACACCCACATGCTCTACCATTACGATCAACTGTCGAATGTCCAACTTCAAGTGCATTAGATGTACTTCCTCTGTACAGTTTTCCATTTAAAATAGCTCCGCCACCAACACCGGTACTTGCTGTAATATAAACCATATTTTCGCATCCTTTACCAGCTCCGAAAATATATTCACCAAGAGTTGCAGCATTCGCATCATTATCTAAAAAAGTAGGTATTTGAAATTCATTTTTAATCGCTTCAACGACATTAAAATTTCTAATTGGTAAATTAGGAGGTGAAACAATTAATCCATTTTTCACATCTAGTGGACCTGGAGATCCAATTCCAATCGCCTTAATTCTATCTAAATTAATACCTGTTGAAACTTTTTTAATCGAACTAATCATTTTCTCAATAATTTGTTCCGGTCCTTTACTTGCTTCAGTCGGAACAACTTCTTCATTTAAGATTTCCCCGCGTTCATTAGCGATAGCCGTATAAATTTTAGTTCCACCTAAATCGACACCAATATATAGTGGCTCCATATAATCCCCTCACAAATCACATTTTATTTACTTTCTAAGTTATTCGATTGATGTTCACTTATAAAATTAGCTAATGCTCCTATTAGGTTTGCATCTCCTTTATGGGTACAAGCCCCTAAGACAGGTTTAACTTTAGCAATTTCAATTTTTTCTAATAAATAATCGATTTTTTCGTTAATCTTTTCGATGAAATCTTCTCGTTGTGAAATAGCTCCACCGATTAAAATAATTTCTGGATCATAAAAGTACTGCATATTAAAAATTCCTTTAGCCAAGTTTAAATAAAATCGGTCTAAAATATTTTGACAAAATTCATTTCCCTTAGTGGCTTCTTCAAATACTTTAATTCCATCATAGCTATCATCTTGAAAATGGGCTCTGGCTTTTCTAACAAAAGACATTGTTGAAGCAACATTACTGAAATTATAAAACTCTCCATCTCTTTCTTCCATTAACATATAGCCAAATTCTCCACCATGAAGGTTTTTTCCATGATGAATTTTTCCATCATGAATAATAGCTCCACCAAGTCCTGTCCCACAAACTAAAAATAAAACATCACTAAATGATTGACCTGAGCCATTAAACACTTCGGCAAGTGCTGCACAATTCGCATCATTTTCTATACTGATTGGTAAGTTTGTCGCTTCCCCCATAATTTTTTTCCAATTATGACCATGAATGCATGGGATGGCACTTGAACCATTTACCATGCCAGTCTTGGAATCAACAGCGCCTGGTGAACTAATACTAACTCCCGTAACCTTATACTGTTGTTTAGCTTCTTCAACAAAGCTTACTAAACTATTAATCAAACCATTAAAGTCATGATTTACTTCTAGAGAAGTTTTTTCTACTATCTTCCCCTGTAAGTCTAAAACACCAACTTTGATTGCTGTCCCTCCGATATCTATACAAGCTATCACGACATGCTCCTCCTCGACACATTTTGCATGAACTACTTTTTAAAAAGGAGATATTCTCATATCTCCTTTTTATTTTTTAATCCTTACTTAGAAGCTTTCCATTCATCAATTTGTCGTTGCATTTCTTCAATGATTTTATCTAAACCTTGTTGTTTTAATTTAGTATTTAATTTTTCTAAATACTCATCTACATCCACTGATCCACTGTAGATAGTCGCTTTAAACTCTTCTAAAACGTTGTTAACAGCCGCAATTTCTGTTGAAACTGATTTTGAATTGAATTTGAATCCAAGTGCTGGTGATGATTTTGCAGCATCATTGAAATCTTGGAATTCATCCCATTTAGTTTCAGGTTCGTTTTCTGTTACATAAGTAATAAATAAGTTTCCTAAAGAGAAGTAAGGAACGTCATATCCTTTTTTATTAATTAATTTGATTTGATTATCTCCAATTTTTTCATAGTGAACACCTTCAAGACCATAGTTAATCATATTACGGATTGTTGGGTCAGTATTTAATAAGTTTAAGAACTCAATTGCTTTTTCTTTATTTTTTGAGTTAGCAGAAACAGCAACCATTGATCCAGTTGTTGAACCATTTGTAATCCAAGTGTTAGTAATAGGTGTAGAAACAACTCGGTAACCTAAGCTTTCACTCCAGATTTCATCTGCATATGGTTGACCATCCGCTTTTGTTACAAGACGTTTGATTGATTTATCATCTTGAGCTGTTGCAGCATCAGCGTTGATATATCCAGCTTGATAGTATCTTCTTAATGTTTCTAAATCACGTTTCATTTCATCTGTTTCAAACATGTTCATGACTTTTAATTCACCATTGTCATCTAAAGAAATTCCAACAGGATCTACTAATTGATCGAAGAATACTGTATATGAGAATCCTTTTGTGATGTATAAAGGTACAACATCAGGTTCATTTTCTTTAATCACTTTTAACCATGGTTCTAAATCTTCTAACGCATGAATTTCATCGACTGGAATATCATACTTATCAACATACTCCTGAGTGAACACCCACATCGGTGCTACTCCTAATTCTTTTTGAGTTGGAACAGCATAAGTTTTTCCATCTACTTTAGCTCCATCCCAGAATCGTTGGTCGATCGCTTCTTTCATATCTTTTCCTATTGTATCTAAATAAGGATCTAAGTCTAAAAAGGCACCTTTACGAGCATTTCCCAAATAATCTCCTGCCCATGAACATGTGAAGGCTAAGTCAAAATCTTCACCAGAGTTCACGATGACAGACATTTTTTGACTGTAATCATTGAAATCAATGAATGTCATATCTAGATTTACCCCGATTTTTTCTCCTAAATATTCATTCGCTTTTTCAATAACTTGAGCGTAATCTTTTGGTTCCCCTCCAATAGTGTAATACTTTAATGTGGTGATTTTTTCACCATTAGATGAAGTTGAAGATGATGATGATGTTGAGTTTCCACTACATCCAGCTAATAATGCAGTAGCAGCCATCATGCAGGTTGTAAATGAAATAAGTTTTTTAAATTTCATAAATTACTATTCCTCCCCGAACAATATTTAGTAACGCTTACAATTTAATTTTAGTATATATCGCTTTCATTTCATAGTGTAGATTTTCCACATTTACTTAAATAAATCTCACTATTGAAATACAGATTTCATACTTTTAGGGTACCGTTTACACAAACGGATAAAATACTCTATATTCTTCGCAAAAATTTACATAGATATTTAATCACTTCACTAATACGGATTAATTCACTTTCTTTATTTCTTTCCCTCCAAATAATCTGATACTCATAAAACCATCGCTCTATTTTTAGTGCCAAATTGTTAGCTTCACTCACAGGATCAGCATCCTCACGATTAAATTCATGTCTTAACAAATACAAAGAAAAATCATTTAATAGCTCAATGCCTTGAGCTGAAATTAAAAATTCTCTAAAATCTAACTGATTTTCTGATTTGATTTTCGGTAAATAAGTATTAATTTTTCGATAAATTTCTTGAGCCTTTAGAACATCTTCTCTAATTTGTTGTGGATTAAAACGAGTATACTCCTCAATGATAATATCTCGCATTGGAGTATTAAATTTCTCTTTCCACTTCACAATCTCATACCATGTCATCTGCTGACACTCAGATAAATCCGCTAATAATGAAACAATACGACACGATTGATCTCGGTACTCTAATAAAGAAATAGCTTTAAAATGCTCGTCTTTACTTCTTTCATCTAATGGATTCCAGCTAGTGGCAGCTGCATAAATCATCAATGGCATCGAGTTTGCAAACAAATTAAGATGTCCATAATCTCCCCAATCTGTTGTTAAGACCCCCTCGGCTTCATATTTAACCGCATAAGTTACCATTCTTCTAATGTTCTCATATCCTTTGTTCATTAAATTCATTAAATGGTTCCATCCCGCTACACCAGGGCAGACATACTGTGGCATCCCACTTTTTGCAATTTTTTTCGTATCTGTTTCTTCCACTAAATAATCATAATTCCAATTCAAACAAGTTGGGTGTGACTCAATTTTAGATAGTAAATGCTCATACCTTAAAACCACATCTCCCCAAAATAAAACATCTTTATCGTGATTTTTAGCAATTTGAATAATCTTGTTTAAAAACTCAACATAAAGTTCACCATCATTCAATGTATTTAATAAATGATGACTCTTTCCCTTCCCTAAATCAAAGGTTTCATCACAGCCAATATTAAACTTCTTCGAACTAAACAGCGGTAAAACATCCGCCATCATCTTTTCAACAAGCTCTAAACTAGCCTCATTACTCACATCAAGCGTATGATGTGCCATACGATCATAAAACGAAAACCCAGACTCATCATCTAACTCACATAAATGCTTGTAACTCTCACTTCGCAATACCTCATACAAATGCCCAAATAACGCAAATGACGGAACCAATTCCACATGTCGCTTTTGACAATAATCATCTAACAAAAGAATTTCCTCAGCCGTTAACGGATCTTTATCATACCAAATCTCACTAAACCCGGTGAAGGCAAAACTATGCTCAATATAAAGCTGAAGCTGATTTATTTTATAGTGGGCCAGTTTATCAACCAATGACTTTAACGTTTCTAAGGTCGGAACCTTCCCTCGCGTCACATCGTGATAAAAACCACGGTTTCTAAAATAAGGGCAGTCCTTAATTTCAACACCTGATAATTCTAAACCCTCATTCTTAATGATTTGGAGCAACGTTTGAGTCCCATAAAATAACCCTTTTGATGTCGTTGCCTTAATCTCAATATAAGTTTCTTCAATAATTAAATCATATGCTTCTTCCTCTAATCCATCTACTTTAATGAATCGAATGGATGGCGTACTATAATTTCTTTCAAAACATTTTGTCACGCTCAAACGAAACCCGATTAACTCATGAAGTTGTTGCTGTAATAATAAAGCTGACTCTAAATCCTGACTATTACACTGACTCGATAAAATGATTTCAGTATTCGTCCCTAAAAAGAACTTCGTTGCTTCCTTTTTCACATAACTTCTTGGCATTGGTTGTAAATACAAATGACTCATCCCCTTTTATAAAATTGAAATCTGATCCACAAATAAGAATGTTGGCCCCTCACCTGGCAAAATGCTCCACGGTGGACACACTCTTTGATTTTTAGCAAAAACTCTAATATACCTGTAATTCATTGCTTTTTGAACCTGAATATTTGTGACGGCAATCTCTTTTCTTTCAATCGATTCATCACAATTAATCATCTCGATTATCTCAAAGTTTATCCCATCAAGTGACCCCTCGACTAAAACATCTTTGGGATAATAAATCCAGGCACGAGTATCTTGTAAAAAGCCTACTGTTATTTGATTAAACTGTGTTGCCTTTTCTAAATCTACCACAACATCTAAATCATCATGATAGCCAAGCCATGCACCGTCTCGATAATCCTTTGTTCCTTTTTTACCATCAATTAACGTCTCTACTCCATTTGGATTATATTTCTTTATCTCCACCGGTAATGTTTGTCCTTTAATCTTTTTAATCGGTTGAGACTGGAAATAGCCCGCATCTTCTTCCACACTTTCCTTCATTCCATCAACAAAGATTTTAGCCCTAATCTGCCCTTCCTGTGTTAAAACAATCGGTTTTTGATAAAGTAAGGACTGTTTGGTTGGAGGTGTCCCATCTAACGTATAATAAATTTGACCTTCATTATTAGGATTTTTAATCCTAAAAACTTCCGATTCATAAATTCCTGTTAATGATACTTTAGGATCAATGACCGGTTTGAATGCTCGTTTCATAAAATGATTTTGTTTATTTCGAGGCGTATAATCCTCAATCATATTTGAATTTAAAAAAGCTTGCGATACTAAAGACTGCTGTTCACTAAATCTCATTTCTAACCCTTCATTTTCTGAGGCAATGGCTAAATCAAAGTCAGCTAAATTTAAAATTTCACCTTGATCTACAAACAAAGAATAATCAAATTGTTCATGTGTGAAATTGAAAACATTGTTTTTAATCCCTTTTAAAACTGGACAATATTTCATGGCTAATAAAATTCTTGAATGTTCAAACGCCTGATTCGTTTTAATCTGAAGCTTATTTTCTTCACACGTAATCAAGACGCTTATGCCATTATTTAATAGCCAGGTGATTCGGTAATCACAATCATTTAATTTCTCGAAACGAATTGGATTACCTTCAAGTTCCGTTAGTAATCCTTGAGACTTGAGCTCAAAGAACTGAATTTTTGCTCGAACGTCATCTGTACTAAATTGATGCCCATCCACAACAGGTAGCGTATCAAAAATACTTTCTTCTTCCGTTAAGACGTCTTCATAATAGCGTGAGCGATAGTTTTCATTGAAGAGATGTAAATCTCGAATAATTAAGCTGCCATTTTCAAAAAGGAAACTTAATCGATAAAAACGACTATTATACCAAAGGGTTTTTAAATTCTCTTCGGTATTCCAATCTTTTGTGGCCGCATAGGTTGTGACCGGTGTTAGCTGATATTTTCGTTTATACCAAGCGGCGCTTTCAGCTAACGTTTGAATTCTTAACTGATAAGGTTCTTCAATTTCAGCTAGATGTTTCATTTGAAGCTCATATCCTTTTGACATCGTATCCCATAAAAACGTATTTTCTTGTCCTGTTTGAACATATGAAAATCCAATCGTACTTTCCATCACTTGCCTTTGAAAAAACCACTCCACCCAATCTCTATTTTGAGCAATGGTAGCAGCAGGCTCGAGTGTATAAACACCACAGACTGATTTTCTGATTCCATCTTCAAAGGCATAAATCGGATCAGCGCCTAACAATCTGAATATTGGTAAATCTAACTGATGCTCCTTCGTTTGAGCTGGCATGAATTCATTAAATAAACTTGGATAATAGGCCTGGTTATAATATCCTCCTGATAACGTAAAACCATCAGTCCCAATTTGATCGCGACAAATCGCTGCCCCTTCAATCTGATACTTGTCTTTAAAATGTTTTAACGTGACAATATCTATTACCCAAGATCCAACTGTTTTCGGATAATAACCAAAGATAGATTTAAAATCTTCCATGTAAACATCAACCATTTTAATACGTTCTTCTTTTGTATAGGCTAATGAATAGCCTTTATTCACATGGTCATCAACTGGTGTTTCACCTTTCCATTTAACCGAAGCTTTACTGGCTAGTGATTCATCGATTTCCCACCAGCAGGCGATTTCATCAAACTCATCTAAGTTATCTTTTAAGAGCGCCACATAGTTTTCATCCATCAATGCATCATACTTTAACGCATAAGTGGCCGAAAAGCCATAACGTTTCGTTTCTTCAATCTCATACAAAACAGTTTCAAGCTCCTCTTTCACAAACTGGCCTGATGGATAAACTGTTTTTCGAATAAAATTATAAATATTAACAATGGCTACATGCTCCATACAAACTGATTCCCCTCAATTCTCATGATTTTAAAAATAGAAGTATTTCTTACTTGAAATACTTCTATTTTTAAATGTCATTATGATAAATGTGCGAGTGTTAAAATTTCTTTTTTATGTAACTTCATTTCACTTGTAGTTTTTTCTAAGTGTTCTTCTTCTAATAAATCCGTTTTGTATAAGGTATCCTCAGTTTCTAATTTTAGCATCGCTTCTTCATTCGAAACGTTATACCATCTTGTAATGAGTTCATTATTTGAAGTTGAAACCTTTAAAGCAGATGGAACAACCTCTAAGTATTCTCCTTTTAAAAACTGATAGGTTGATGATAATGCCCCCTCTTGTACTGGAAGGCCTGCGCTTAGCCAATCTACTTGATATTGGTAAGCCTCTGTATAAGATTGATAACGTGACTTAGCATCTCCATGAAGAATAATTGCAAATTCTACTTCATGCTCTCCTAAACATTGAGCATCTGGTGTTAAAAATACTCCCCAGTCACCTAATTCACGAACACCACGATGTAATGTCACAGCAATCGTATTAGATTGTTGACCTAACACTTCATATTCATTAAGTCCCTTATTTGCAATCGTCACTCCGGCTGTTTCATCGTGAACATTAATAAAGGCTTGTTGATGTTGAGCATTGCATGGATTCTCCCATACAGCATGTGGGAATGTTTCACGTTTTGCAACCTCAAAAATTGAGTCTGCATAGTGATATGGTGTGTCAATATTCGTTTCAAATAAGACGCGTAATCGATGATCAAGGGCTTGATTATTGAATTTAGTCACAGCTTTAATCACACGATTTTGACGTTCAATTGTGTATAACGTTTCGATTTCAAATGGAATCAGTTCTTCTCCTCGTGAGGCTTTACGGTATTTGAATTCAACTAAGTCTTGAATTTCTTGATCTAAAATTTCATTTGCTTTTGATGGAATCATTAACGTGTGACTAACTTTTACTACCGTACGATAAGATTGATCTTCAACTACTTCAATATTTGCCACACTCTCGCGTGTTGTAATTGGCGTATCATCTTTTGGCATGAAGTGAATGTATTCATTTCCAATATCTCCACAATCTTCAAATATTCCGAAGTTATCATATGTTTTTTCTGTTGCTTTATCGAAAATACGTAATGATCCATTTTCATTAAAGTGAACCGTCATAAATGGTGTTTCAACTGTTAAATTCTCTTGGATTAAAGAAGATTCTCCTTCTTTTACTTCTTTTGTCTCTACAAGTGCGAAACTTTCATATCCAAATGCCGGAATTTCTTGAACTTCTAAGGTCACTTTGACACGTTTTGCAATGTATGGTTGGCGGAAACGATCTTTTGGTAAGTCGTAATTAAAAGCATTCGGTAAAACTTCAATGGTAGCTGGAATTTTATTTCCATGCACATCGACCACTTCATACGTTGGAAGTTGGCGTTCATGCATTTGTTTGACTACTTCAACAACTGGTCCCTCGCTAAAATACATTTTAGCGACTTCAAGTTCTGTTTCAACAACGCCTGAACGATTCCATCCGCTTGTATTTGCAATGACAAATGGTTTAACCTCTTGATTTTCTTTTTTGAATGCCATTGTATTTATTTGGCTAACTAAATAATCCATGCTTTCATCGATGATATGTTTAGCAACCGACTGCACTTTTTCAAAACGAGTCACCATTTCACGATGTACCTCATCGACACTACATCCACAAATACTATCATGAGGATGATTTTCCATTAGCAATTTCCATGCGTATTTAAATAAATGATGTGGATATGGTTTTCCTTCTTTATGCGCAATCGTTGCTAACGGTTCAGCCATTTTTTCAAGCATCATTTGGCACTTAGCATTCATTTGTTTAATATAAATGCGAGCGGAAGCAGTATTAGCTAATGTATACCATCCATCCGTTTGTTGACTACGTAGCTCTCCTGTAATCGTCGTCATATCATCTGCTAATTTTTCATGAAGTGCCTCAATATATTCTTCAAAATTCGAATGCTTGAATTCTACATCTGGATAAAGTTCTTGAGCCGTTTTAATTGCCTGTGATAAATCCGTTTGAACCGGTTGATGGTCACATCCATTCATAAATAAAAGATGTGGGGTACTTGCATATTTCGTTGCGTCTGCTAATTTTTTTTCCCAATATTTTTTAGCTTCTTCTTTATCAACCGGAACTTCAAGCCCATTACTGTACCAGTTCGCAAATAAAATAGCTAATACTTTTGAACCATCCTCTGATTCCCAATACATTTCCGAATAAGGTGATTCATAAGCATCATTATCACTGACCTCATTGTTAAATCCTGTTGGTTTAACACCTCGCCCAAAAACTGCTGTTTCAATTCCAGCCTTTTTTAAAATTTGTGGCGCTTGTCCCATATTTCCAAAAGAATCAGGGAAATATCCAACTTTACAAACTTCCCCATACTCGCGAGCTAAGTCATGCCCCATTTGTAAGTTACGAATATTTGCTTCACTACTTGTTAAAAACTCATCTTGAAGGATGAACCAAGGTCCGACATGAATACGTTTAGCTTCAATTAATTTTTTTAAACGTTCTTTATTTTCTGGTCGAACTTGTAAATAATCTTCAATCAGTAAGGTTTGTCCATCTAAATGGAAACTTTTATAGTCGGGATCCGTCTCTAATGTATTAATTAAAGTATCCATAAATTCAATTAATAACATGTGATGCTTTTCATATGGTAAATACCATTCACGATCCCAATGACTATGTGAAATAATATGCGCTGTTTTCATAACGTTCTCCTTTTTATTCAATCCCTATTTTGTTTTTACTTTATATCCACAATAATCTAAAACTAATTCGCAGAACATGGCATTTGCCCATGAGAACCATTCACGTGTATATTCATTTGGATTATCCACATTAAATCCTTCATGCATTAAACCTGTTCCACCATCCGTGCGCTTAATCACTTCCAATAATTCTTTTTTATAGGCTTGATCTTCACATGTAAGAGCCTGCATTGCTAATGAAATATGCCAAATATAATTAATCGGTGTATGTGGACTTCCAATTCCTTGTGCAGCTGTTCCCTTATAGAAGTAAGGATTCGCTTCACTTAAAATCATTCGACGTGTATTTTGATAGACCTCATCCTCTTCACTCACATAGCCGATATAAGGCATTGATAATAAACTTGGTAAA
>OLSC01000945.1_pt1 | contig 31272 bp, 27 predicted proteins | sample 1672881 | NCBI WGS metagenome assembly OLSC01 (sample SAMEA3136733, study PRJEB25190) | human gut metagenome | biome: human gut; feature: human-associated habitat; material: faeces | place: Austria | collected 2013
TGAACCTGAAGATTTAGATAATAGCATTGCCATAGGTGCAGTGGATTTATCGGAAACATTCGACTTAACGAGTGCTAGAGTGTTAATTATGAAACCTGGTAGTAAGGTAAAGTATTTTTTATCAAAATATTTCATTCCCGAGAGTAAATTAGAAAAAGTGCCGAAATCTGAGCGTGATAAATATCTAGAATGGGCAAAATCGGGTCATTTACACCTTTGTAGTAGTGATGAAGTTGATTACACAGATGTGATGGATTGGTTCATTGAGTTGTGGAAAAAACACAAAATTAGAGCATTTAAAATCGGTTATGATAAATGGGAATCGAAACAATTTGTTGCAGCAATGGAAGAGTACGGCTTTGATATGGTCCGTGTCAATCAAGATCACTTCACCATGAGTCACCCGATGAGGATGTTAGAAAGTGATTTGAAAAATAATTTGGTGAATTACAATCAAAATCCAATTGATGTGTTTTGTTTGAAAAATACAGCCCTGAAGTTAAATTCTACGGGGGATAAGATGATGCCGATGAAAGTTCAGGGGGTTAAGTTAAATCATATTGATGGTGCGGTGACGATGATTATTGCCTATGTCGTATTTAACTGGTATCGAAGAGATTATTTAGAGATAGTGAGGTGATAAATTGGCATTAAAGACGATATTTAATCGCTTAAAAAACGGAAAAAAGAAAGAATTATCCTATGCGCAAATGCTTAATGGAAGCCTTCCTGTCTTTTCGCAGTTCGGAAATGATGTGTTTGCGAGTGATATCGTAGAGGCATGTATTAGAACGAAGGCAACGGAAATCAGTAAATTACAGCCAAAACATATTTTTACAGATGAAAATGGGTTACAGAGTATTCAAAAAGATTCCATTAATCGGCTTTTACGGTTTGGTCCGAATGAACTCATGACCACTAAAGACTTTTTAGAGAAGTGTACCTGGTTGCATGAAAAGACTTATAACTGTTTCATTTATCCGAAATATGAAATACGGTGGATAAATGGTGAGAAAATAAAGTATTACACAGGATTCTACCCTTTGAACCCAACGGAAGTTGATTTTTTAGAGGACGGGCATGGAAAGTTATACGTCCAATTTCATTTCTTAAATTCAGATTCTGTTCTATTACCTTACAATGAAGTGATTCATTGGCGAAAAGAGTTTAGTGATAATGATCTGATGGGTGGAAATCATGAAGGTAAAGCAAAATCAGAGACATTATTACCTATTTTAAAAATTAATCACAGTTTAATTGAGGGATTGGATAAAGCAGTAAAAAATAGTCTGGCCATTCGCGGATTATTGAAAGTTAATGCTTTATTAGATGAGGAGAAGCTGGAAGAGGAAAGAAAAGAATTTGAACAAAAAATATTTAATTCTCAAAGCGGAATCTTACCAGTTTCCAATAAAAGTGAATATGTCCCTTTAACGATCAATCCAACCATTATGGATAAAGAAACGTTAGAGTTTATTGAAGGTAAAGTATTAAAACATTACGGAACTTCGTTACCAATTCTGACCGGAAAATTCACAGAAGAAGATTATCAGGCTTATTATGAGAAAGTTTTAGAGCCGGAAATCATTGGACTCGGACAAGCGTTTAGTAAGGCATTATTTTCGATTGAGCAGCTGGAAGCAGGACACGAGATTATCTTCTACGGACAAAAACTTCTATTTACGAATACTCAAAATAAAATCGCCGTAGCTGATATTTTGGGAAATAGGGGAGCTTTAACAGATAATCAATTATTAGAGTTATTTGGATATCCACCATTTCCAGGCGGAGATACTCGAAATAAGAGTTTAAACTTTATTGATCGCGACATTGCTAATCAATATCAAATGAGTCAATTTCAAAAGGAGAAAGGGGTGAATCAAGATGAGTAATTCAATGAATGATCTATCAGTTAGACGAAGTTATACGGTGTCTGATTTTCAAACCTCAACAGAAGAACGTCATAATATCCAAGGTCATGCAGCAGTATTTAATCAAATGGTGAGTATTGGTGGTTGGTTTAATGAAATCATTGAACGAGGGGCTTTTGATGGATGTGATTTTAGTGACGTTTCTTTATTTGTGAATCATGAAACGAATCAGATTCCTCTTGCTCGATCACGTTCAAGTCATACAAATTCAACCATGGAGTTAGAAGTAGATGAAATTGGGCTTTTTATTCGAGCAAATGTGGATATTGAGAATAATCCAGAAGCTAAAACCCTACATAGTTCTATTTCTCGCGGTGACATTGATGGTATGAGTTTTATGTTCCGAATTAAAGAGCAGAAATGGGAGAATTTAGATACCGACATGCCGACACGTCGAATTTTAAAGATTGCAAAAGTTTATGAAGTTAGTGCAGTGAATTATCCAGCTTATGATCAAACGGATATTAGTTCCAGGGATAAATCCGTATTGGATAGTGCTAAACAAGCAGTAGAAGAGGCACGAGCAAAAGAAAATCCTAAAAATCAAGTTGAAATAGAGCGTTTAAAAATTCAAATATTAATGAAAGGTTAGTGAAACTATGAAAAAGAAATTAGAAGAAATGTTACAAAAGAAAGAAGCACGAAAAGCAGAATTAGTGGAGCAATCAAAAACATCAGAAGATGTGGTAGAACTACGAAGCATTCATGCAGAAATGGATGGATTAAATGATGAAATTGCTGAATTACGTGGGATGTTAGCAGCTTTGCCAAATGAAGATAATCAAGTAGCGGCTCAAACATCAGAAGAACCTCAAGCACGTTCATTCAATCCAATCGCAACCTATTCAACGGGAAATCAACCGACTAAACGTTATCAAGAGGATGAGGAAGATATTTATGGGACATTAGAGTATCGTAAAGCCTTCATGAATCATGTGACGAAAGGAACACCGATTCCTGAAGAGTTTCGTGCAAATACAAATGAGGCACGTTCGAATGAATTAACAATTGTAGGAGATGTAGCAGCAGTTATTCCAACTAATGTCTTAAATAAAGTCATCGAAGATATGACAACAGAAGGGAAGATTTTAGCACGCATTACTCAAACATCGTTTAAAGGTGGAGTGGAGATTCCAATTTCTGAAATTAATCCGACTGCAACTTGGTTAGAAAGTGAAGATCAAACAAGTGATGAGCAAAAAGCAAAAATGAAAGTAAAATTAAGTTTTGGTTATCATGTATTAGAGGCAAAAGTAGCCATCGGATTATTAACTGCAACGGTTTCCCTACCTGTTTTCGAAGCAACTATTATTAAGCAATTGAAAAAAGCGATGTTACAAGCGATTGAGAAGGCAATTATCGAAGGGAGTGGAGAAGGACAACCATTAGGAATTACAAAGTATACTAATCTTCCGGCAGACCAAATTGTTGAGTTTACATCAGATAATATTGGAACTGTGACTCAATGGGCGACTGTAGAAGCAGCCATTCCAGAAGAGGTAGAAGATAGTGTCATTTATGTGATGTCGAAAAAAACATGGGAGAAATACTTAAATGGAATGACTGATTCAACAGGTCAAAAAATTGGATTAGGGCGAATTAATGAAAAAGGACAAAAACTCATTAATGGACGTGAAGTTTTAGTAACAGATCGTTTTCCTGGATTTGATAAATGCGATGAAAATGGAATTTTTGGAGTGGTGGTTGATTTATCACAGTATATGTTAAATTCAAATTTAGCGATGTATTTTAAAAAATATTTTAATGAAGATACAAATAAATGGATCTACAAAACATTAATGATTGTAGATGGTAAGATGACAGCTGGAAATGACTCAACAGGAAAATTAGTAGGGGCTAAAGGCTTACTCTATCTTAAAAAAGGAGCTTCTTTATTAAAAGAAGCTAAATCAGGTAAATAAAATGAAATTATCATTAAAAGAAATAAAGGAAAGTCTTCGCATTGATTATGACGATGATGATGCTTATCTTTCGTTGTTGAATGAGGCAGCGATAGAACAACTCAAAGGCATGACTGGGTTCGATTTAACCAAATCGAACTCTAGTCAGGCGAAAATTGTTTGTCTTGCGATTATTCATGAATTATATAAAGACCGATCACTGACAACTGAAAAAGCAGGTGAAAAACTTAAACCTGTTATGCAAAGTATTTTAATTCAACTTTCTCATCAGGCAAAAGAAAGGAGTGAATAAATTGGCAGAATGTATGCTGACTGAACGAATTATATTTGAACGATTTGATCAAGACGAAACGAATGAAAATGGATTTGTTGTAGAATCGTGGACTCCATATTATAAATGTTGGGCTAGGAAAGAAGAATTTAGTGGGAAAGAATTTATTAAAGCTCATGCGACCCATTCACAAATTCTAGTCGGCTTTACGGTTCGAATGTGTCAAAAAATAAAAGATATTTTAGCAACGTATGAAACTAAAAAGTATCGGATTATTCACCAAGGGAATGTTTATGATATTAAATATTGTCATGATGTGAAAAATAAACATGCCTTTGCGGACTTTAAATGCGAGTTGGTGAAAATATGTCAACCTTAGAGGGATTTGATGAATTTATTGACCTATGTTCAGATATGAAAATTGAAGATGAAGAGGTAGCGGTTGTCTTGAAACGAACACTAAGCATTCCTAAAGCTAGGGTGAATAAAAATGCACCGAAGTTAAGTGGATTGACTAAAAAATCGATTAAAATAAAAGTCAAAAGAAATCCATTTGGGGGATGTACCGGAACGATTTATTTAAACAATTTTCAGGCTATGTTCCAAGAGTTTCGAAATGTTCGTCAATCAGGGAAACATATCGGATGGTTTGAACGTTCCATTCGTGAAAGTGAAGATGATTTTGTTAAATCATTAAGAGAAGAGTTAGTAGATAGGAAGATGAAGTCATGAGCTATCAATCTTATGTGACTCAAATATTATCGGACTCAAGATTAACCGCGCTGTTACCTAATCGAACCGTTTATCGCTTAAAAGCTGTTTCAGACGTTAAGGTCCCGTATTGCACGTACTTATTTTATGATGAGTCAGGAGCTTTTTACGCTGAAGGAAAAGAATTAGAGACACGTCATTATATTCAAATAGATATTAACAGCAACACTGATTTTACAGAAATTGAAAATGTTATTCGAACCCTTGCGAAAGAGCAAGGGTGGAAAAAGGGAGCCGTTTATGAGGATGTAGATCCACAAACCGGACTCCTTTTTAAATGCTTACGATTTTCATTTGATTATTAGAAGGAGGAAATAATATGACAAAAAGTGCAACTATTCAACCGAGAGCAGCAAGTACAGACAATCCGTTACCGATTGTGAGCTGTCATAAAGTTTATTATGCCATCAAGCAAGAGGAGGGATATGGAGCCCCGGTTTACTTGCCTAACTTAACAGAAATTGGAATCGAAAAAAGTTATAATTCAACTCCTTTTTATGCAGAAGGGGTGAATAAATTCACTCATTCTGTTTTAGGTGATGTTCCGATTACAATTTCTACCGGAGATATTGAAGAAGAACATGAAATGGCTCTATTAGGGCATAAAAAAGACAATAATGGACTTCTAGTTCGGAGTATCCATGATGTTCCGGCAGATGTGGCTATTATGTTTACGGTAGAGAAAGCAGGAGGTATCTATAAAGGCTATGTTTTTTATGATGGAAAATTTGTTCCATCAGGAGTCACAGCGGCAACATCTGAAGGTTCTGCTAACTATCAACCCAAGACGATTACAGGAAACTTTAAGCCATTAGATGATGGAACAGTAGATGCCTCTAAAACATTAAAAAGCTTAAAAGAAGTTGAATCATTCTTTGCATCAGTTCCTACTCCAACGTTCGAATAATAATAGCAATTAAATTTGCAACTCAAAATAGACTAGGTCAAACCTAGTCTATTTCATTAGAAGGAGGTCATTTTATGGTTAATTTAAAAGATAATTCGTATCGTATGAAAACCAAAACAGGAGAGTATTTAACCTTTAAGTTGGATATGACTGCTATGTTGAGATTAGAAAATATAGTTGGAAGCTCGGTTGAAGCAACTCGAATCTTTTTAGATTTATTTAAACCCGGAAGCAATTGTTTTTATAAAAAAGGATTAGAAATTTTATGCGCCTGTTGTGTTGAAAAGCCGAATTTAACATTAGAGGAGTTTAATTGTTTATTTCCATTAAATAATCATACTTTTACTCAAATTGATCACATTTTAACGGATCTAGTGACTGGCTATTTTGCAGATGATGAGGATGAAGCTCAAAAAAAATAGAAACTCAATCAACATCGAACGGTGAACTGAAAATTGATTATGAGTGGTTGTTATATGTGGCTAAAACTCGTTTGAATTTTACGGAGGAAGAGTTTTGGGGAAGTACATTGAGACGAATTAATCGACTTCATCGTTATTGGTTAAAAGAAAACGGGATGTTGGTTGAGTCAAAACATTCCATAAATCAATCCCAAGAAACGTTAGAAAAATGGGGGCGTCCTGTTACCTATTCAACTGATTTTTAAATAAGGAGGTGAGATAAATGGCAGATGAGGTGAAACGAATAAGAGCCGTTTTTGAAGCCGATGTGAGTAAATATAATAGTAGCTTGGATGGAGTTAATAAGCAGATGAAATTAGCTAGAGCTGAAACTCGCTTAGCTCAAAAAGAACTAGAAGGATTTGGAACCAGTTCATCAACCGTCGCAAAGGTTCAAGAAAAAATGAACCAACAGATTGAACTTAATCGAAAAAAAATTGAACTATTTAGTCAATCTTTAAGTAAATCTCAACAGACGATTGATACAAATGTGAAAGCTCGTGAGCAGTTAAATCAAAAGATTACAGAGGCAAAAGAAGCTCTAGCAAAAGCAGAAAAAGCTCATGGTAAAGAATCTGAAGCAGTTAAAGAGGCAAAAGAAGCCCTAGAAGCAGCTGAAAAGGCCTATGACAAAAATGAGAGTGCGATTAAAAGTAACATTCAACGAGTGGCCGAATATGAAAGCCAAATTATGAATGCTAAAAGTGAGATTCAGGGGCTAGAAAATCAGATTAGTAGCCAAAACAAAAAAATGCAGGAACAAAATAATCATTTAAAAACTGCATCTGAAAGGTTAGATCAATTCGGAGATAAAGCAAAGAGTGCGGGTGAGGCAATTAGTCACGCTAGTGATAAAGTGCTTGGGATTAGTGCTAGTGTGGCAACCCTTATCGGGGCGAGTTCTGCTATGTCGATGTCATTTGAGAAAAATCTAGCTAATATTAATACGTTACTAGATGATACGAAGAATTTAGATAAATATAAAAATAAAATCTTAGAATTATCTGATGAGACAGGAATTGCGATTGGGACCGTTTCAGATGGGATGTATCAAGCCATTTCTTCTTTAGGTGATCTAGGAGATGAAACAACTAAAATCTTTGAAACGATGACGAAGAGTGCGAAAGCCGGAGGTGCAGAAGTTAGTGACGCTGTTTCCTTAATTTCGGCCGGGATGAAAGGGTATGGACAAGTTAATGATGAAACTGCTAAAAAGATTTCAGATTTAGCTTTTCAAACGGCTAAATTGGGGGTTACGACATTCCCAGAAATGGCTAGTAGTATGAAGGCTTTATTCCCATTGTCTTCAACGTTAAATATGTCATTAGAAGAATTATTTGGAAGCATGGCGACATTAACGGGTGTGACAGGGAATACAGCGGAAGTTTCAACTCAATTAAAAGCGGTATTCAGTAATTTAATTAAACCAACGACTGCAATGCAGAAGTTAATTGAGAAATATGGATATTCGAACTCACAGGCCATGTTAGAGGCTAAAGGATTTGTGGGAGTTCTTGAAATTTTACAAAAAGAAACAGGGGGTTCATCGGATAAGATGGGGGAACTCTTTAGTTCAACCGAAGCATTAACCGCTGTTTTAGCTTTAACGGGTGAACAATATGATAACTTTATATCTAAAAGCGCTCAAATGGAAAACGCAGCAGGGGCAACCAATACTGCCTTAAACAAAATCGAAAGTACGAAGTCGGATGAACTTCAACGATCGTTGAATGAATTAAAAAATAGTTTTATTGATTTAGGCGAAGATGCAATCCCTATGATTGATAAATTTATAGGGATTGTTAATAAAGTGACGGATGTCATTAAGGATATGGACGAAGAAACTCTCAACTCTATTGTCAATATGACAGCAATGGGGATAGCAGTGGGTGTCAGTGGTAAGGCAATAGGTGGAACTGTTTCAACCGTAGGAACACTATCAAAAGGATTATCGACTGCTATTGGATGGGCGAGTAAATTTGGCGGCACAGCCGCAGCAGCTGGAACGGCTGCTAGTACAGCGGCAGGAGCCACAGGGATGGGAGCGATGGTGTCAAGCTTAGGGGCTATGGCGGTAGCAGCGGGTCCTTGGTTATTAGCAGGTGCGGCAGTTGTTGGGACAGGGGTTGCGATTCATCACCAGATGTCACAAGAAGTCATTCCAACGGTTGATTTATTTGCGGATACTTTAGTTGCATCAGGAACAGCTATGACACAATATGGAGAAATCACGACTTATACGACTCAAACCATATGCGAAGAAACACAGAAACAAGTTCAAGCCTATTTGGATATGGATGTGGCTACAAGGGAAACACTAATGAATTTGTATGTAGATTCTACCACCCTTACATCAGAGATGGCTACGACGATTACTCAAACTTATAGTGAGATGGGGACTATGATTAAAGAAGAATTACAGAAAGATAAAGAGGATGAGTTGGCAATATTAACGGAAGCATTTAGAAATCATTCAGGAATTCGTGCTGCGGAACAAGTAGATATTTTAGAGAAGACTCGAACTTATTATGAGGATAAAGCTAAAATGATTGAGACCAACGAAACGGCGATTACAGCTATTTATGAACAGGCAGCTAATGAGAAAAGAGCTTTAACAGAGACAGAGGTTAATACGATTACAGCTTTACAAAATCAAATGCGAGATGATGCAGTGACTGCCTTATCTGAACAGGCAGCAGAGGCAGAAGTTATTTTAAGTCGAATGAAAGACAAAGATATTGAAATTACGGCAGAAATGGCAAGTGAGAAAATTAAGTCATTGAATGAACAACGAGATGCAGTGATTGAAGCAGCTGAAACAGAACGGGATGAGAAAGTTAAGGCTTATATTGACATGAGAGATAAAACGGGTGCAATTTCAGACGAACAATATGAGAAATTGGTTGAGAGTGCAAATAAACAGTGCGATGAAACCATAGCAGCTGCACAAAAGACACGTGATGAATCTGTCGATAAAATTTTTGAAATGAATGAAGAATTGATAACAAATGTAGATACCACAACTGGAGATATTATCACTAAATGGCAACGATTATTTGGAACCTGGGATAAGTGGGAGCCAAAGAAAAAAACGACCGTTATTGAAAATAAAACGATTAATACAGTGATGACTCGAAGGGTTTCTGAAAGTGGAAATAAATCAACTTATAAAGCCTTAAATGATGCAATGTATAGTCAACTTCAGCGCTCTATGATGAGCCAACTTGAAACACTGGCTAGATTTAGAGATAGTCAACGAAATACTTATGCAAATCAAAATATTAACCTAACTCCTCAATTTGAAGGGCAAGTTTTAATCGATTTAGGCGATAACTACATCATTAAGAAAAACGTGACATTCATTGACCGTACATTAGCTAAGAGAAATAAACAGATGAGTTTTGGAGGTTTGCAATCAGGATGAATTATTTTGTATTTAATGATGAGAATAGCCTAGAGGAGTATGATCTTTATTTTGAGACGTTACCAGTGTTACCACTAGCGAGCGTATCTGAAACGAATAACCCTCAAATCACCTGTGTACTAGGATTTGAAACAAATAAAAAAAAACTTCTAAAAATCAGAAGATGGTTATCTATTAATGAAGGGCAATTAAAATTTAGTTATGATGACCGTACCTTTAATGTTAGTAATATTATTGCCACTGAGTACAGCAAAAATAAAACCTTCACTATCATTAACATCATATTTGAGGTGGATAAATATTGTCCCATTAAGATGATGCCAATTGTTTTTAAAGATAACTTTGATAATCTGATGATTTTTAATGAAGGAAATTACTCATCGCTTCCATTAATCACGATTGAAGGTAGCGGGAATATTGATATTACGATTAATGAGTTCACTTATTGTATGATTGAAAATGTGAATGGTGTTGTAACATTGGATAGCGAAATTCAAGAATGCTACGAAGGTTATTCTAATCAAGCTATCTCTTTGAAAAATAGGGATATGTATGGTGAGTTCCCGGTATTAGATAATGGATCAAACCGAATTAGTGTTAGTAGTACGACAAATTCATTGACGAAGGTAACTATCGTCCCGCGTTGGGTTTTATAAAGGAGTGAGATAATGTATATTAGTTGCTATGATGAAAATGAAACGAACTTTGAGCATAACGGAGAGTTTAAAGTTTTTGTAGATGAAAATGAAAACAATATATTTAGACAGTTAAATGGTCAATTCTATGCCACATTTAAAGTCAGTTTGACAGACCGTCATATACATAAGTTGCTACCACTCATGTACGTAAAGATTCCAACACCAAGTAAAAAAAATAAGTATCAATTATTCAAAATTTTTGATTTGAGTGATGACGATACAGGAATTACATTTACAGCTTATCAGTTTGTGTGGGGGGAACTATCAAATGGTTTTATCCCACACCTAAATAGTGTTGCTAAGACACGTTTGGAGGCAGCACAGTACATCTTAGATAAGGCACAGGATACAAAACCTCATCGTTGTACAGTTGTTGACTTAGAACCCTCAGAGGAAAGAAAAAACCTTCAAATTGTGAGATATAATCCGTTAGTTGCCTTGATGGGGAATAAAGAGAATACAATCTTGAATCGATATAGTAATGTCGAATTTGATTTTAATAATTTTGAAATACAAATTCAAAATCGCGTGGGAGAGGATACAGGATTTGTAATTCGAGATGACAAGAATATGGAAAGGTTTCTTCGTGATCTTGACTATAAGCCAGTGGCTACACGGATAATACCACAGGGAGCTAATGAGTTATTGTTGCCCGAGTATTTCTTAGATAGTCCGAATATTGCTATGTATTCAGAGGTTTATTATAAACACGTTGAGTTCCCGGAAATCGGCGTTGATGAAGCGAATGGGGTCATGAAAGAAGATGCCATCAATCTATTACGAGAAGCCGGAATGAAGCTATTTACCGAGAGTAAAATAGACCTTCCAGTCTTAAGTTGGACTATCACATTTGACGATGGACAGAATAATCCAAAGATATCTGATGAATTAAAGGAGCTTTTAAAGCTTGATATTGGAGATTCTGTTATTGCGATTAAAAGAGGATTGAGACAACGAACTGAAGCTCGAATGATGGAGTACAACTATAATTTTGTTAAAGGTGAGTATACAGATATCACAATTAGTAGTGCTTCTCCATCATATACTGTCACAATTGAAAAGACAGTTGCTAATATTAACGTTAAAGTTGACAGTTTCAAAAGTATTATCACGGACTTAAGTGAAGATATGTATAGTAAGATTGAACAGTTAATTGATGAGATTAATCTTAAAGTTGCAAAAGAAGATTTATCGGCAGAAATTGAGGTACGTTCTGATGCGGTAAATATGGCTATCAATAATGGTCAAAATTCGAATGGAATTAAGCTCAACGATAAAGGTCTTGGAGTTCTCAATAATGAAATTATGACAATTTTATTAAATAGCGGAGTCATGAATGTCTATAATTCTCGAACTGGTGAGTTTATGGGGTATTATGGGACGGTTGACGATGATTTAAGAGTGCAATTATTTGGCGCCAACACGTTCTCAATTTTTGCGGGAAATGATGATTTAAAAATATTATCAATAGATGTAGATCGTGATTTATCTTATGGGAATGCAACCGTTGATATTTGCGGTGGATTGTTACTGAGTCAACGCCCAGGTCAAAATGTTGGTGTTAATGGTCTAGCTTTAGGAAATGATGATAGATCAGATAAGTATGGATATCATAATATGTCGATTTTATGTTGGAATTCTCTAGGCATTCAAGATAACAATGGACTAACAAATGGATTCTATGATGCTCGAAGAGGTCGATGGGTGATTAAAGGAGGTCTATATCAGAATACGGAATCTCCACCAGCGGCTTATATCTTATCACTGGATGAAGATCATCCATTTTTTTGTGGTAAAACTAAGATGAATATTGTTGACTCAATACTTAACTTAGAAACCACGATAAAGGTTGATAACGATGGTGATTTAACAATGATGATACTACCCAATGACGATGATCTTGTTATGACCGATATCGGAAATCAAAAACATATTGATCAATCATCAATTGTCGCTGGATTGGTTGAAGTTGTTAAGTCGTTAAATTCTAGGTTGAAAGATTTAGAAAATTTGAGAGGTGAAGAAGATGAAGCCTAAAGCTTATTATTTTGATATCAATAAAAAAATGGATGATACCATCCATTCAGTCCAGTTCGATAAGAATAGTCGCTTTATAGAAATTAATTTTCTACAAAGCTCACAATCCGTTGATTTAAGACAGCATAGAGCGACGATCCGTGCCATTAAACCAGATAAGACGGAGGTATTTAATGATTTACGAGAAATTGATGCCTCCATAGGACGATTTGAATTAGAGCTAACGGAACAACTGAATGCCGTAGCGGGAGATGTGGTCGCTCAATTCGAAATTTATGGAGAGAACGAATCCTTATTTACAACGAATCAATTCACGATTGAGGTTAGTAAATCTCTATCTCGAACTAAAACCATATCATCAGATGAGTTAGGAACATTAGTCAATGTACTTGCTGAAGCTCAACAGTATAAAAATAATTTTGTAAAAATGGATGCTAAAATCGATGATGAAGTGGCTAAAATGAATGCACAACTGTCACAATTAACAGTCAATGTAGCTAACTACCAATCCTTAACCGAAAGATATAATGATACCATTGTATGGGATAATGCCTTTAAGCAGGCATTTAATGATTTAAAAAATGGTGGTATTTTATTGATTCCTGATGGTGAATACCTCATTAAAAATAGGGTGACCTTAGAAGATAAAGTCGGTATTGTCATTAATTGTAGTGGTACTATTCAACCAGTAGCTGATAAAACTCCACTCATCGGGACTGTGACAATGAATAATCTAAGACAGAGCACAATTAATTCATTAAAATTGGATGGAAATAGAGGCAATATCGGAGAGAGCAACAATTTTGGAACGCAATCATTACTAAATATATCAAACTCATCTGATTTAATTATTAATGGATTAGAAATCATGAATACAGTTGAAAGTGCATTTAATTCTGACGGAAATTTAGACCATATCATTTTCAACAATGTTAAAATAGAAAATATCGGAGAACATGGATTTTATTTTGGTGGTTCTAACGTTAAGGATATAAGATTTAATCATTTGTATTGTAAGAACATTGGTGTCGGTTCATCTAACAGTCAACGAGCAGTAGCAGTTATCAAGTTAAGAAATAAGACTAATGGAGATATTCAACACGACCAAATTACAATTGATGGGTTTGAGTTTAAAATGGATTCTACACCTAGCGCCTCTGACCGACAATTCATCCAAGCTTTTGATACATTAAATGTTACTTTGAAGAATGGTTCTATTACAGGTGAAGATGTTAGTATTTTTGGTGTTAATACAGCATTAGAAAAATTATTTATTGATAATTTATATTTTAATGGTAGACGTTTGCACTACATCGTGAATGATTTTACAGGCTGGAATGTTTCTACGCCTATTACAAAACCTGGTGCATTTAACATAGAAATTCATAATAGTCATTTAATAGGTGGGAATGTCTATTATGGCATGATTGCTCTATTTAATAACTGTATTATTGATCTTAATGGAACCGTGTGGAATCAAACCATGTCATTAGATACTAATCCTGTGACGACTTTTAATAATTGCAGAGTGATTTGTTTGAGCGGTTATTTTTCATTTGTTGATAGTGTAAAAGCAAGTGGTAAAATGACAATGAATTATATTTATAAAAATACAACGTTTAAATGCACCCCATCTCGAACATCGCCTATTTTTGGCGTGACTCACATGGATGGCGGTAACATTTTGTTTGAAAATATTACACTAGATGAGGAGCATAGTGTATTCATTCAAACGAGTGTTCCCATTCCGTTACGATTCTATAACGTGAAAATAAATGGTTCAATAAAAACAACGACTCCAATTCCTTTATTATCGGTGAAAAATGCTCATTTAAAAACATATATCTTAGATACATATGCAACTTACGACAAATTAGAAGTTTATGATTTACGAGAATACGGTACAGGAAAACGTGTTGATTTTGGATTATTTAAAGCCACTTGTCTAAGTTACAACACAACAGTGAACCTATCGTTAAGATATAATCGTGTTGACGCAGTTGCGGAAGAAGAATTGTTGGTAACTAATAACAAAGGGATACCATTTAATTATAGTGTCTCAAACAATGTTGTGACTCTAGATGTCATTGATAGACAAGATTCAGATACGATATTTACGGTCATATACTCGAAGCAGCAAGTTAACTAGAAATAATTAGGTAGTAAATCAAAAGTCAAAAATTAACACATTAAAGATCAAAATTTATTAGGTCACTCAATGAGTGGCCTTTCATTATAAGGAGCAAAAAAAAATGTCATTAGAATTATCAAATTATGTAGTCTTAACTGGAATCCTTATTGTAGAGGGATTGTTTCTTAAAAAATGGGACCCACCGATTAAGAGGCAATATGTGGCCTTAATCTTACTACTTTCTGGACTGGCATTAGGTCATTTCATGGTTACAAATGCGGCCTATGGATTTTTAATCGCAGGGTTAGTATTCTATAAAGATGAGTTAGTTGAAGAGATTAAGTTAGTTAAGGAAAGTGTCGTAGAAGCGATTAAAGAAAAAAATTTAACGAGTGGAGAGGATAAGTAATGGATATCACATTTTTAAATGAGTATTTCATCCCTGTTATTGTGGGGATTTGTTTATGTGTGGGGTATGTGATTAAAACCAGTATCCCTAAAGTAAATAATAGCCTTATTCCTATGATTTTGTCGATTCTAGGGCTTTTAATTAACATTTGGATAAATAGTGCCATTAACCCATCTATCGTCTTAGGTGGGCTTTTTAGTGGGTTAGCTTCAACAGGATTACATCAATTATTTAAAAATTTAATCAAAGTGGAGGAAAAATAAGATGACAACACCAATTTTAGTATTAGACGCAGGACATGGATTAACCACACCAGGTAAACAAACAATGAATGGAAAATACGGAATTATTAAAGAGTGGGAGTTAAATAATAAAGTGCTACTCTATATCATGGAGTATTTAAAAGATTATGCGATTACGATTTATCGTACAGATGACCCAACAGGGAAAACAGACATTGATTTGTTGGAACGTGTTAAACGTTGTAATACTTATGGTGCAGTTTTATTTATCTCAATTCATCACAATGCCGGTGGTGGAACAGGAATTGAGGTCTATTGGCATACTAAGGGAACACAAGAAGATAAAAAAATCGCCGAGATTGTCGCTCCTAAATTAGCCACTTCAACGGGGTTAAGAAATCGTGGAGTGAAACAAGAGGCATGGACTGTTTTAACATGTCAAGCAACTGCCATTTTAGTAGAAGGTGGTTTCATGGACACTACATCAGATTATGAGTATATGTGTACTGAAAAAGGACAACGAGCGTATGCGAAAGCCATTGCTGACTCGGTGATTCAATACTTATCATTAGAAAAGAAAGTTGTTGAACAAAAGCCAGTGCAAGAAGAGAACCAATCAACATCAACGGTTACAACAGATAAAAAGTGGTACCAAGTCGTCGTAGGTTCATATCTAGGAAAAAATAAAGCAAATGAAGTTAAAGCGAAGTTAGAAGCAAAAGGTTTTACAGATGTTTGGATTGATGTGATTCAACTAAAAGGAGAAACATGGTATCGAGTGATTTGTGGATCATACCAAGACCGAACAAATGCGGATAAAATTAAAGCGAAGTTAGATAAATTCTATACAGGAGTTTGGATTAACGTTAAATAACAACCTCACCAAAAGAGCCACTAGGTTAATGACTTAGTGGCTTTTATGATAAAGAAAGTGAGGTGAATAGATGAAAGAATTTTTAAAAGAAATCCTGTTAAACGTATTTGTCGAATTGATATTAGAATTAATAAAAGAAAAAGACATGTTTGGCGACATGTCTTTTCTTATTTGTGTTTTAGGACTATACTTTATTTTTATAGTCTTATTATACAATAAATTTAGAATGAAGGAAGTTGTATCTGCAAATACAAGTTCCGAAAAGTAATTGAGCTCACTATTATTATATACTGAGTTCTTTTAATTATCAATGAAGAATGTTATAATAATGGCACAATGCCTATAAGGTCATAAATCATGTAGGGTACTCAAAAAAGAGGTAGATTCGGTTAATTCCGTTTCTACTTCTTTTTTTATGGAATAGACTTTAAAGATTGAAAATGATATATTAATAGAGTGTGTTATGATATTCAATTTGACATACAGTTGAAAGACAGGGACAGTGATCTTAATCACTGTTCCCTTTTTGTTTTAGGAGTTTTTTTACAATAAAAAAAGAGGTCTTTAAGACCTCAGCAAAAAATAGAGTTTTAAGGGAATAACTAACACTTTAAAGAGAGAGTTAGTTATTTAAAAAATACTGTTGTGGGATTGTGAGAACACACAAGTAAAATATAACAAATAGCGACGATATTTGCAAGTGATTTTGTTATTAAGTATCACGTAAAAGCAAAAAGACCTTATCTATATAAGGTCTTTTTTTATAAGTATCCACAAATAACAAACGTCTTCGGTGAAGACAGTTTTATTATATCAAAAACTCTAATAAATTCAATACCGTAATGAGATAAAGAGAGGTAAATGCAAGAAATGTCTATTATGTTATTTTAATCCCTCTTTATCAATATGTAGTCTATCATAAGGAATAAATTCAAACAAGTAGGAGCTTGTTTGATAGATGAACAGATGGAGAGAATAGAATGAACTATTTTTCTCGTGTCTGTTGTTTTAATTTTGACCACAATTTCTTTTACAATGGAGTTTTAATATATAACTATTATATATTGTGTTCAAGTTAAGGATAATGTAAAATTAAAATGTAAAATATTGGTGAAAAAAGGAGAGAGTTAAATGGAGTTTATTAAGAAAAATTTAAAATCGATTATTGGACTAGGTGGGTTAGTTGCTGGTATTTTGATTGGTTTTTTAGTAGCACCAGCTTGTTCAATTGAAGATCATGACAGTTATGAACAATTAGAAGCTACAGTGTTTGAGTATGAGACAATGTTGGTTGAATATAAGAATTCTAATGATGAATTATCTGCACTAGTAGAATCAGCACAACCTTATTTCAAATTAACTGAGGAACAGAAGTTGAAAGCTGCCGAAGAGGCAGAAGCGTTAGAGGCAGAAAGACTTGCAAAAGAAAAGGCAGAGCAGGAAGCGAAAGATGCAGCTTTAACACAGGTTTATGAGACGGGTGGATTCCAAATCATCATCACAAATATCTTAACGAATAATAATAGAGGCGCCTTACAGTTTGAGATGTCAGTAAAAAATACTTCTAATAAAGAAAATCAGTTATATGTAACTAGCGCAGAATTCATTGTTGATGGAAAGTCATATGAGAAAGACTACGATTTAACTAAAAGCCCAAATAAATTAGAGCCTAACATCTCTCAAGATGGTGTTGAAGTTGGTATGTTTTTGCCTGCCGGAGTAACTATTGATGACGTAAATTATGTGAAGATAAAAATTCCAACATCAGAATATAAAAATGATGCGATTATTGAAATTGATGATTTGCAATTGTTAATTGGATAGTGCATACAAACAAAAAAACAACAGACGGCGATTGCTATCTGTTGTTTTAATTTTGCCACCAATTTGCCACCAAAAGCTATACATTGGCGATTATAAGCTATAATAAACGAATATAATAAAAATGACATTACAAGACTTCTGAAATATGATAGTATCAACGTTTTTTTAATTTCTATTATAACGTATTATAAATAAAAATAAAAATTATGCAATACCATGTGGTTAAACTAAGGACAGTTTGATTGAGGAGGATATTTATGGAATCATTAACTGATTGTTACACGTTATCTAATGGTGTTTTATACCCTAGTAGCGGAGGATTAGATTGCTTTTAGCAATCGCCAGGGGATTCATTCCGTGCATTGGTTTTGGAACATGGCAAGCTAAAAGTGGGAAAGAAGCAGCAGATGCTGTTACAACAGCCCTTCATTTAGGTTATCGGCAGCAGCTTATGGAAATGAACATAGTGTCGGAGCTGCTATTGCACGCAGTGGTATTAAACGAGAAGACTTATTTATTACGAGTAAACTTAATAATTTTGATCATGGGTACGAAGAAAATTTGGCAGCTTTTGATAAAACGATGAAAGAATTGGAGCTTGATTATTTAGATTTATATTTAATACACTGGCTAATCCCATTATACATCGTCATTATTGACAAGAAGCAAATGTTGGGACTTGGAAAGCATTTGAAGAGCTCTACCTTGTTGGGAAAATTCGTGCCATTGGTATTAGTAATTTTCTTCCTCACCCTATTGAGGAGTTATTAAAAACAGCAACGATTGTGCCGATGGTCAATCAGATTCGATTGTGTCCTGGGGATACTCAAGAGGAGGTTGTGAAGTATTGTCGTGAACTTGGAATATTACTTGAAGCTTATAGTCCGCTTGGGACTGGAAAAATTTTTGAAGTTCATGAGAGGCAACAGTTGGCAGCGAAGTATGGAAAAAGTGTCGCGCAAATTTGTATTCGCTGGAGTTTGCAAATGGGATTTTTACCATTACCTAAGTCGGTTCATTATGCTCGAATTGATGAGAATGCGCAAGTTTTTGATTTTAAATTCGATTCTTATGATATGGAACTGATTGCAAATTTAACAGGATGTGTCGGCTATTCACGCAATCTAGATACAACAGATTTTTAAAGCTCAGATGGTTTCTGAGCTTTTTTTATTTCTTTAAAAAAGAAGTCTATTGAACAAGTTTTACAAAGGTTAAAAAATGATGGGAGCGTGTTTCTTTTTATTGGGTCTGTAATTTAGTAGAAAGAAATTGATGAATCATTTAAAAGCTGCAGTTAATCTCCTTGTTGCTGATACACAGACAAGGGATAATGAGGTATATTTAATATTTATCAAAATGTCAATTGATGTTATGATAAATAAAAAGAGTCTATGGTGGAGAGGTTTAAAGATGTCAGATGCATTAATTACAAAAAGAGCCATTGCGACGGGCCTTAAGGAACTGGTGGATGAGAAGCCTTTTAATAAGATTTCCATTCGAGATATTACGGAAAAATGTGGACTTAATCGTCAGACTTTTTATTATCATTTTCAAGATAAGTATGAGTTAGTGAATTGGATTTATTATCAGGAAGGATTTGCACCTTTAATGGAAGGGGTGACTTTTGAAAATTGGTATTTAAAAGTTGAGGATTTATTAGTGTTGATGAAGAAAGAGCAATCGTTTTACTATAGCACCATTAGTTGTGACGAGCGTGGTATGACAGAGTATCTATTTAATATTACGGCGACTTTATTTAAAGAAGCAATTGAAAAATTAGATGAGTCTCATACCGTACAGCCGGAAGATGAAACGTTTATTTCTCATTTTTTTGCCCACGGGGTATGTGGTACCATTATTTCTTGGGTTAAAAGTGGAATGAGAGAAGATCCTAAACTAGTAGCCATGAATTTGAAATATATTGCCATTAATTGTGAAAAGTTGGCTTATCATCGTTATATGAGTGCCGCATCTGACTAAAAAATAGTTCTTGAGATTTCAAGAACTATTTTTTAGTTAAAGAGAAAATCGATTTTAAAAAAGTAAATCATTAGGATTGATAGGCCTCTAATAAGTGAAGTAACCACGCTAGTGTAACATCAGGTGCTTCATGATGTTGAAGGCGAAGGCGTAATTCATGGTATATTAAATTTAAGTCAGGCTCTGTGATTTCTCTTCCACAGAGCAATTGTAAGGCTTCAAGAATATTGCGAGCTGTACGATCTGTTTTTTTTATTTGATGGCGAGTCAAACGTTTGAAAGCTGTTTCGAATAAACGTTGTTTTATTTTTTGATCTAAGGACATGATATCGCCTACTTTAAATGAATTTTATAATTTATTTTATGAAAAATTAGAGATTACGAATATAGACAAAAGGGCCTATCTGTCTAGTATTTAGACAATGTTATATGGATGTCTAGTATTTGGACAAAACGGTTAATTTGTCTAATTTATTTTTAGAAATTTAGTGATACATTAACAGTGTGAACAAAACAAATACTGGGGGTTATAATCCATGAGTAAAAAATCTAATTTAGTCAAAGGGGCAGCATTTGCTGGTGCCGCTTCAGCTGCTATTTACGGTGCTAGAAAATATTATGAAATGAAACAAGAAGGTAATCGTTCAAATTTAGAACTTGATGTTAATCGTGACGTTTACTTTGTCGGTGGAGGACTCGCCTCTTTAGCAGGTGCTGCTTATTTAATTAGAGATTGCAAGTTACCAGGTAATCGCATTCATATTATTGAAGGAATGCATATTTTAGGCGGAAGTAATGATGGAGCCGGTGATGTTAGTAATGGATTTATTTGCCGTGGAGGGCGTATGTTAAATGAGGAAACGTATGAAAACTTCTGGGAGTTATTTTCAACAATTCCATCACTTGATATGCCTCATATGAGTGTGACAGAAGAAATCTTAAATTTTGATCATTTACATCCAACGCATGCTCAGGCCCGTTTAATTGATAAAGAAGGAACGATTTTAGATGTCACAAGTATGGGATTCAATACGGAAGACCGATTAGCGCTTGGTAAATTAATGGTAACACCAGAAGAAGCGTTAGATGATATGACAATTGAAGAATGGTTTGCTCATACACCACACTTCTTTACAACGAATTTCTGGTATATGTGGCAGACAACATTTGCATTCCAAAAATGGTCAAGCTTATTTGAATTCAAACGATATATGGAACGTATGATTTTTGAATTTTCACGTATTGAAACATTAGAAGGGGTAACACGTACGCCATATAATCAATATGAATCAGTTATTTTACCACTTAAAGTTTACTTAGAAGAACATGGCGTTGATTTCAGTATCAATGCTGTGGTAACCGATATTGATTTCGCTAAAGGAGAAGGTATTACTGCTACAGCAATTCATATTGAAACGGCAAATGGTGAAGAAGTGATTGAGTTAAAACCTGAGGATTTATGTATTATGACAAATGGTTGTATGACAGATTGCGCAACGCTTGGTGATTTAAATACTGCTCCAGAATATGCACCACAAAACCCAATTTCAGGTGAATTATGGTCTAAAATTGCAGATAAAAAACCGGGTCTTGGAAATCCAGAACCTTTCTTTGGAAATCCTGAAGAGACAAATTGGGAAAGCTTTACGGTTACATGTAAAGGGAATAAATTATTGAAAATGATTGAGAAATTCTCAGGAAATATTCCAGGTAGCGGAGCTTTAATGACATTTAAAGATTCAAACTGGCTAATGAGTATTGTAGTGGCTGCACAACCACACTTTAAAAATCAACCAATGGATACAACAATTTTCTGGGGATATGGATTATACACAGATAAAGTTGGAGATTATGTTCAAAAACCAATGCGCGAGTGTACAGGGGAAGAGATATTATATGAATTAATTCACCACTTACATTTTGAAGATGAAATGGATGAAATTATGGATTCAGTCGTGAATGTCATTCCATGTATGATGCCATATATCGTTTCACAATTCCAACCACGTAAAATGACTGATCGTCCTCAAGTTGTTCCAGTAGGCTCAACTAACTTTGCAATGATTAGTCAATATGTTGAAATTCCAGAAGATATGGTCTTTACAGAGGAATTCTCAGTTCGTGCTGCACGCATGGCCGTTTATACACTAATGAACTATCACGAAAAAGAAATCTGTCCAGTAACACCATTCAAAAAGAACCCAAAAGTACTAAAAAATGCACTAAAAACATCTTATAGATAAAAAGCTAAGAGATGCGTTTAACTCCGAGCAAAAGTTTAAAGTCACCTTAGTGCTTGAAAAGCACAAGCGTGGCTAGAACTTTATGGAGGAGTTGCGTCTTGAAGCTATATTGATAGATAACCCTGCATTAAATATTTCTAATCCTCGGTTGCTCGGATTGAAATATTAATAATGCAGGATAAGATGGTCTAAATTTCATATCATTCAATTAGACCATCTAAAAAGCTAAAAGACGCGGGGAGCCCCATCCTGCGAAGCAGGTTTCCACTATAGATGGGGAGATTTCTACGTACTAAGTTGGGGCGATATATGGAGGAGTTGCGTCTTGAAGCTAGATTGATAGATAACCCTGCATTAAATATTTCTAATCCTCGGTTACTCGGATTGAAATATTAATAATGCAGGATAAGATGGGGGGCCCCCGGCAGTAAGCGAAGCGAACACTCCTCAATTGCCGGGGATAAAGTCTAGGTACTTAGTAGAAGTTATCTTTAATAACTTCCTAGAGGAGTTGTGTTTTGAAGCTAGATTGATAGATAGCCCTGCATTAAATATTTCTAATCCTCGATTACTCGGATTGAAATATTAATAACGCAGGATAAGATGGGGGGGCCAGCAGTGAGGGAAGCGAACACTCCTCAATTGCTGGGGGATAAAGTCTAGATACTTAGTAGAAATTATCTTTAATAACTTTCTAGAGGGGTTGCGTCTTGAAGCTATAAAGTGAAAAATAACCTCAATCTTTTTATTGAGATTTACTTTTATTAAATGTTCTAATCCAATCTTACTTATTTCCAGTTATCTAATCTCTTAACTAAAGCCAAAAGGAGTTATCTTCTTAGAAGATAGCTCCTTTTGTTTCAATAAGACTAAAAAAAGAGAAGCACTCATCAGAGGCTTCTCTTTTAAGGTTAAATTATGATTAATTTTAATGGTCGATTAAATTGCTCAAGGTATAGTGTGGATAATTGATTTAATCGGATTAAGTATGGGCTTGGAATGGTTTTAGAAAATTTAATACTGATAGTCTCTTCTGATACATCGATTGAATTAAATTCTGATTTAAGTGCATTTAAGTAAGAACAGAGTTGAACGATCAAACTTAGTTTTTTACAGTGTTCAAATTCTTCAGTTGATAGTAACATTTGATGTTCAGGTTCTATTTTAAGATTATATTTTTCGCCTGCACGTATTGTGTAAGCTGTCATTAATTGTTCTTTGACATTGAGTCCATTGATGCTAATGTTCATCAAGAGATAAAAGGTATGTTTTGAATTGTTTTGGTATGAAATAATTTGCCCGATGTCAGACAATTTACTACTGGCTTTTAAAATGTTTGTGGATGATAAATCGTTTATCTGAAGTTGATTCGCTAAAGTGATGGATGACTGCTTTAATCGATCATTATGATGAATTGGCAATCGATAGTGATATAAAAGATTTGATAGTGAGTAATCAAGGACTGACTGTGGTGGAATGTTCAGTTGATTAAAGATAACACCTTGTCTAATACCGTAGCGATTAATAATTAATGATTTTGAATCAATGTAATTAAAAAGTGATCTTATTGTCATTAAACATCCTAATACGATATCAGCTCGATCTTTAGAAAGTCCTTTTAACTCTTGACGATCTTTTAAAGTTAATGGAGCTAATAACTGATACATTTCTTCAAGGTTAGTGTCAGATAGGTGATACTGATGTTGTAACTTTAAAGAATCTCCTATTCGATTTCGATAGAGTTTACTGATGGTACGAATGGTGCCACCAATTCCGATGACTGGAAGATGGATGGCATCTTTTAACCAGCTAATTTCCTCAAAGGTTTGTTTCATATGAGCATTAAATAATTTCTCTTTATCTTTGGTGAGTGATGAATCTAATTCAAAATTTTTAGTGGTGATGATTGCTCCAAGTGGTAGGCTAATCGCATGGATGAGCTGTTTTTGTTTAACGAGAACAATTTCCATGCTTGAACCGCCAATATCGATTTGTAGATAGTCTGATAAATCAATGGTGTGGTGAGTCGCTAAATAGCCATAGTAGGCTTCAAGTTCACCAGGTATTAATTCAATCGTGATATGGAGCTGATGTTGAAGTTGATGAATGATGTTTTCTGAATTTTTTAATCGACGCATTGTCTCGGTAGCAATTGCTTTGATATCAGTTACTTCTTCTACTTCACAAATGTGTTTAAAGTAGCTTAGAATATCTCTTAATTTATAAAATCCCTCAGTTGTTAAATCTTTCTTGGAATCGATAAATTGACCCATTCGAAACTGAATTTTTTTTTCATAAGTAATATCAAAATAACGCTCAGAATAAAGATTGGCAATTAATAATTTGATAGAGTTTGATCCAATATCCATAATACCTAGTTTTTTCAAATGAATCACACCTTTTTTATTTGATTTTAATGAAGTTAATTGTCTGATGATTATATATTATAACAAATATTTGCGAAAGATTTCGTCAAAACTCATTAAGGTGAATGATTAATGAAAAATAGACAAAAATATAACAGATAATTAACATTTAATGTCATATTTAGTAGTAATGTCTGTCTAGGAATGAATAATAATCACGATATGATTGGGAGGTAGTGAGATGACACTGATGATGGATCAACCGAGTCATTTTTTAAATCGAGAGTTAAGTTTACTTAAATTTAATCAGCGGGTATTAGAAGAAGCGAAAAATAGTCAAAATCCTTTATTAGAACGAATTAAATTTTTATCTATTGTCAGTTCTAATTTAGATGAATTTTTTATGGTTCGGATTGCCGGTTTGTATGATTTGTGTCAAGCCAGTGTTGTGAGTGAAGATATTTCAGGACGATTACCTTATAAGACATTGAGAGAGTCTTTAGAAAAGACTCGGCAATTAGTAAAAGAACAATATGAAACCTATGATTTGTTAATGGAAAGTTTAAAAGATAAAGGAATTTATCTAGTGACGTATGAACAGTTAGATGAAAAGACTAAAAAAGAGATGGATGACTATTATCGTCATGAAATTTATCCTGTTTTGACGCCGATGGTGATTGATCAAGCAAGACCATTTCCACTTATCTCAGATAAAACATTGAATATTGGATTGTTACTTAAAGAGAAACTAGATGGTGATTTAGTTTTTGCAACCATTCAGGTTCCATCTGTATTACCGCGACTTGTTAGGGTACCAAGTGAAGAGGGCATTTATCATTTATTATTAGAAGATTTGATTAAGGCAAAACTGTCTGAATTATTTAGTAGTCATTATGTCTTACATTCATCATGTTACCGAATTACTAAAAATGCAGCGATGCATTTAGATGAAGAGGATGCTGAAGATTTATTAGAGACCATTGAACAATCTTTAAAGCAACGTAAGTGGGGTGAGATTATTCGAATCGAAATAGAGGATGCTCCTCCGAGAGAAATGATTGAGATTTTAGAAAGTGAGTTAGAGATTGAAGAGGATTATGTGTTTCGTGTTGATGGGCCAATTGATTTAACCTTCTTATCTAAATTGTCTGGAATTAAAGGTTATGAAGAGTTAAGATTTGAAAAATTAAAACCTCTTTATATTCCTGAATTAAAGGAACGGAATATATTTCAAGTGCTGAAGGAACGAGATGTTTTGTTACATCATCCCTTTCAATCATTTGATCCTATTGTTAAGATGATTCAAAAGGCAGCAGATGATCCGAAAGTTTTAGCCATTAAACAAACGCTATATCGCGTCAGTGGAAACTCACCGATTGTTGAAGCATTAGCACGGGCTGCTGAGAATGGGAAACAAGTGACTGTTTTAGTAGAGTTAAAAGCGCGTTTTGATGAAGAAAATAATATCCATTGGGCAAAGAAACTTGAAAAATCAGGATGTCATGTCATTTATGGAATGATTGGATTAAAGACACATTGTAAGATTTTATTAATCGTTCGTAAAGAGAAAACAGGATTGATGCGCTATGTTCATTTTGGAACAGGAAATTATAATGATGTAACAGCTAATTTCTATACGGATATTGGGATTATGACATCTGATATGCAGTTTGGGGAAGATGCGTCTATTTTATTTAATATGTTATCAGGTTATGCATCTGCACATGAGATGAAAAAAATTACGATTGCCCCTCATAAGCTTCGTCTTAAGTTTGAGCAGTTAATTAATCGTGAGATTGAACATGCGAAAAAGGGGAGAGAGGCTAAGATTATTGCGAAGATGAATGGGCTATATGATAAGCAAACGATTTTAAAGCTATATGAGGCTTCACAGGCAGGTGTGAAAATTGAGTTGATTGTGCGTGGTGTTTGTTCACTTCGTCCACAAGTTCCAGGGTTAAGTGAAAATATTACGGTACGAAGTATCGTGGGTCGATATTTAGAGCATAGTCGTATTTATTATTTTTATAATGATGGAAATGAAGAAGTTTATATTTCGAGTGCAGATTGGATGTATCGCAATTTAAGTAAACGGGTTGAGACAATGGGGATTGTTGAAGATAAAGAAATTTTGGAACAAATGAAGAAGATTTTAGAGTTATATCTTCAAGATAATACGAAGGCTTATGAACTCCAAGCAGATGGAAGTTATGTGAGAGTTCAGGATGAATTACATCAAGTACACGCTCAGTCTGAGATGGTGAAGTTGATGAAAGGCTCAAAGTCAAACCCCAAACGTTATGAAAGACTGATTCCAGTCGAACCACTAGGTAGAACGAAATAAATCAATTTGAGCATCTTTTTCATTAAATGGAGAATAAGAAAAAGGAGATATCGAGTGGAATATCTCCTTTTTTCTTTGAGTCATTTTTAACGTTTATTATATATATAAATGGCATTAAATTTTTGGTGGCTAAACGTTTCACGCTAATATAGAAATTTGGGTGAGGAACGGATTTTGCTTAATAGTCTCATACTCAAAATATCAATAATCTTTTTCCTGTTAGAGAGGAATAAAAAGTAATGATTGAATCAGGTTAAGTTTAGCGATATGATTACTTTGTAAAGGGGTGGAAAGATGTTTAAAAATTTATGGCACAAAGATAAAGGCCTTGTGGTTGCGCTCGGGTTAGTTGGATGTTTAATATTAAGTGCTATTGGGTTTTATTTTTGGGGAACTGTGCCGATGATAGAACCTGTAGGCACTGAGATTGTCGTTCATCGAGGGGATAATCTAGAATCGATGATTCAAGTCTGGTTTAAATCATATATGGAAGGGTATGAATCTTTTTTAATTCCTGTTAAACAACAGATTAAGGGATATGAAGTTAAGTCGTATACGACATTAGAGACTGGAGATAACCCGGTCGTGCAAATTGATTTCACTATTTCTCCAAGAGTAAAGAATCAGGATTTAACATTAGCCTTTGAAGGATTTGAAGAAAAGGGTGAGATTCATTGTCAGTGGGTTTTATGGTTGAAGGAAAGTGTAGCACAAGAGGAGACATATATCATCACTCGAGTTGGACGTCGGGCACCATATGATGCCGAGATTTACTATGAAAGTGGAGAACAGGAAAAAGATGAGTATGAGCAAGAATTTATTGAGGAGATTCCATATACACAAACCATGTATACGTACAAAATTGATAATGAAAAATGTTATGTGAGTTATGATGGAGGGCAGATGTGGGTAGAGGTACCGATAGATTTAGAAACTTTAGTTAAGGTTTCGGATGGACATTCATCTTATAATAAGCTCCAAGAGGGGAGTTATTTGATTTCTCCAAATAAAACAGCTTTTGTTTTTGGAGGAGCTTATAACGCAGAGGAAAAAGGATTTTCTCCATTAAAATTAATTTATTCGAATGATCAAGGACAGTCTTGGCAGACGAGTGTCATAAGTTCTGAGGTTTCAGGTGTTCGTGTGAAATTTATAAGTTTTCCGACTTCATCTGTTGGATATGTTGTGGCGGCTTTTGGAAGAACAATGTCTCAGGAGGCACAAGCTATTTTTAAAACAGTAGATGGTGGTATAACGTGGGAATATTTTGGTTCTACTCCGCGCACGAGTTTATTACAAGCAGCGGGATTTATTACCGAAACGATTGGATTTTTTACATATCCTGTTGTAGAGGGAGCTGATACAAACTTTTATCGCACGGATAATGGTTATATATACAGTGAAATTAATCTACCTGTCATTGAAGTTGATGGACTTACACCATTTGTTCAACCTGAAATTCCATACTTTGAAAATGATGAATTATATTTAATGGTTGGACAAGGACCAGATAGTGATTATAAAGGCGGACGATTAATGGCTAAATTTAAATCAAATGATTTAGGAATGACTTGGGAGTTTGTTGAATATGTTGAGCCACCAGTAACAGAAATTGGATAGGGGGAGATTAAAATGAAGTTAATTTATCAGGCAGCGCAAGAGGAAGATATTCCCTCCATTTTTGAGTTAAATAAACAATTAATCGATCAATATGAGGATATTAAAATCATTGATTATGAGCAGGTTTTAAAGTGGGTATATCAAAAGATTGAAACCCATATTCAAGATTACCAAGTTATTTTTTTAGGAACGAATAAAGTGGGGTATTTTTATTTGCATGATAAAGATGGCAAAATGGAGCTAGATGATTTATATATTTTAGAAACTTATCGTGGACAGGGAATTGGAAGTCAAGTTTTAAGAGATTGTTTGACACAATCAAAACAGAGAAAACGAAATCTTTTTTTATATGTGTTTTCTCAAAATAGGAGAGCCATTTCTTTATATCAATCATTTGGTTTTGAAGTGATAAAAGCGATAGGAAAAACTCGTTACATTATGGAAGTTGAGCTCATAAAATAAAATAGAATTGATGCGAAATTAAGATAGTCTTTTTGTAATTTTTGTGGAATTTAATGGGTTATATCTTAATTTTTAGATTCAAACATGCTAGAATATCTATAAATTTTAAATCTAAAGGAGAGAGTATAGAGATGGACCCGGAACCGAGTCATTTAATTTCACAGTTTATTTTGATTGGAGTGTTAACTGCTTTAAATGCTTTTTTTGCTTCAGCTGAGATGGCGATTGTTTCTTTAAATCGTAATCGGATTAAAATGCTCGCAGATGAAGGAAATAAAAAAGCAGAATTATTACTAGGGTTGTTAGATGAACCAAATAAGTTTTTATCCACGATTCAAGTTGGAATTACGTTAGCTGGATTCTTTTCTAGTGCTTCAGCTGCAACTGGAATTTCAGATATAATGGGAAAACAGCTGATGCAGATAGGAATTCCTTATGCAGGGGAAATTTCTTTGGTTGTGGTGACGCTTATTTTATCTTATTTTACGCTAGTATTTGGAGAGTTATATCCAAAGCGGGTGGCACTAAAAAAATCAGAAGTGATTGCTATGTTCGCTGTTAAACCGATTGTTATGATTTCTAAGCTAACGAGACCGTTTGTTAAGCTATTATCGTTATCCACTAATTGTTTAATTCGAATTAGCGGAATGAATAGTGATGACCTTGAGGAAAATGTCTCTCGTGAAGAAATTAAGTCATTAATTGAAGCGGGACAGGAGCATGGGGTCATAAATGAAATTGAAAAAGAAATGATTAATAGTATTTTTGAGTTTGATGATAAATTAGCTGAAGAAGTCATGACTCCTCGAACCAAAGTCTATTTAATTAATATCGACCAACCTCTCGAAACTTATATTGATGAATTATTAGAAGAAAAGTATTCTCGTATTCCGATTTATGAAGGAGATATCGACAATATTATTGGTGTCTTGTACATGAAAGACTTTTTTATGGAAGCTTACAAAGTAGGGTTTGAAAATGTGGATATTAGACAGATTATGCACAAACCTTATCTGATTCCAGAACGAAAAAATATTGATCAGCTATTCAAAGAACTTCAAAAATCTAAACATCATTTAGCTGTCTTAATTGATGAATATGGTGGTTTCTCAGGAATTGTTACGATAGAGGATTTAATTGAGGAAATTATGGGGGATATAAACGATGAATACGATGAAGATGAACCTGACATCAAAAAAATTGATAATGAAACGTATTTAGTCGATGGATTGATTAGTATTAGGGATTTAAATGAAAGATTACATTTACAATTAGACGAAGAGTGTGAAGATTATGATACGTTAGGTGGATTATTGATTAATTTAATCGGTTATATCCCAACGGAAGAAGATCACCAAGTCATCGAATATCAAAATATTGTCTTTAAAATTGATCAGATTCAAGAAATGCGTATCCAGAAAGTAAAGGTATTACTTCCTGAATCGGTAGAAAAAATTAGTGCATAATAAAAAAATCTCCTATAGCTTTCAAAATAAAGTGTTAGGAGATTTTTTTTATTTTCTTCATCTATAAAATATGATACACTTTATGTAAGCGTTTTAAAGATAAAGGTGAAATTTTTAAAAATTTTTGGGAGATAAACGTATCATGAAATAAAGGTTTCATTATTGATTCATTTTTGTTATAATAGTCGAAATACCTTGGGAAGACTAGTACTAAAATGAAATATAATTAAAAAGACAGGAGGTCATTTTATGACTAAAATTGCAGCATTTTTTGATATAGATGGAACGATTTATCGAGAAGGGTTAATTACGGAGGTTTTTAAAAAAATTATTAAATATGAATTAATTGAAGAAGATGTTTGGCATAACGAAGTCAAGCCCGTCTATTTAAAATGGGACCGACGTGAAGGAGACTATGATGAGTACTTATTGAAGATGGTCGATGCTTATAAACAAGCTATTTTAGGAGTTAGTAAAGAACATATCGATCACGTTGCACAAAAAGTCATTAACCAAAAAGGTGATCGTATTTATACATTTTCTCGTGAGCGTATGAAATGGCACAAGGAGCAAGGTCATATTGTGATTGCTATTTCAGGTTCGCCAATTGAATTAGTTAGTAAAATGGCGACTAAATATAAAATGGATGATTTCAGAGGAACGATTTATGAAACGGATGAAGCAGGAAGATATAATGGTGAAGTGATTCCAATGTGGGATGCGGTTAGTAAGCAAAAAGCACTTCGTGAGTTAGTTGAAAAGTATGATATTGATTTAAGCCAAAGCTACGCCTATGGAGATACGACAGGGGATTTAACAATGTTCCATCATGTTGGAACACCATATGCGATTAATCCAACAAAAGAATTAATGATGAAGCTAATGG
>OLSC01000962.1_pt1 | contig 30854 bp, 28 predicted proteins | sample 1672881 | NCBI WGS metagenome assembly OLSC01 (sample SAMEA3136733, study PRJEB25190) | human gut metagenome | biome: human gut; feature: human-associated habitat; material: faeces | place: Austria | collected 2013
CCTCTATTAACCTTTTACACAATAACCTATACTTAATGTTCATATCGTTCCTATGCCTTCCCTCTAATCTATATTTTCCATCCTTATATACGTTATATATATAATTGTTATATAGTACATATAAGTGCCTGCAGCATATCAATTGCTTCGGCTCCTCGAACTTCCCCGACAATGATGCGATTTGGTCTCATCCGAAGCGCCGTCCGAATTAATTCGCGTATAGTAATCTCACCTGTTCCCTCAAGATTGGCGCATCTCGCCTCAAGAGTTACCAGGTTTGGAATATCCAGAATCCGTAGTTCTGCGTTGTCCTCAATTGTAATGATTCTTTCATCCTTTGGTATGTATTGCGATAAAGCATTCAGGAATGTGGTCTTGCCTGATCCGGTTCCTCCACTGATGAATATGTTGTAGCCTGCCCTAACAAGCTTTACCAGAAATTCTTTTACTTCCCGGCAGATAGAACCCCACCGGATCAACTGTTTCATTGTAATTGCTTCTTTGGGAAATTTTCTTATGGTTACTATGGGTCCATTTAAAGCGATGGGCCCCAGTACCACATTTACTCGCGACCCGTCCGGAAGTCTTGCGTCCACGATTGGAGATGCTTCATTTACGATTCGATTGGATCCTGCAACGATCTGTTGAATGACATCTTCCAGCTTCTCCCGCGAAACAAACCTTTTCCCGGATCTGATCAGTTTTCCTTCCTTCTCCAGAAATATATTCTCAGTCCCGTTAATCATAATCTCCGTGATCTTATCATCTTCCAGAAATTCCTGAAGAAGATCAAATTTCCGGAATGCATTAAATAATTCTCTGCCAAGCTCTGCCTTTTTCCCAAGCGGTATATATTCTCTGCCGGATGCCTCGTCCAGCACGCGGTGAATCAACTCCGTCAGCTCCTCATCCGGAATATCTCTGGACAGATCCAGTTCCTCCAGAATCCTCGCATGAAGCTGTTCCGCCTGTATCATGTGCGTTGCTCCTTTCGTATGATCTTACGTCTGACATCCTCGTAGCCCAGAAGTTCCAGTTCTGCCTCGAACTGCGCCACCTTCGCCTCTGCGACCGGCTCATCAATCGTAAGCATGTGAATCTCATTACAGATCCGAAGCACCCGGTAAATGTCCCGAACGCCTTCATCCATATCCAGAATCACGATTTCATAAATACTTTGTTCTATAATTTTCTGTATCAGCCTGATCCACTCTTCCGAGTCAATCTCCTTAATGTCTTCGGATACAGGCATCGGTACTATATAATCCAGATTTTCCGAGTGTCTCACAATAGTTGTAAGTACCGTTCCGATATTGCTCTGTTCCTGCCTTGCATAGTACAGGACATCTGCCAGTGTCTGTGTTCCTTCCGGAAAATGTCCACCTTCTCCACCGTAAGTTTCCATTCCCAGATACAATACATTTGCCTCCTTTGCCAGTTTTCTTCCAAGCCGGATTGCATAGGTTGTCTTTCCAATTCTTCTCACCGGAGAATATACCGCAATTACTCTGCAGTTCTTTTTACCGGTAATCTTTAAAAATATCTGCTTCTCGTCTCCTGACATGCTGCACTGACGAATCATTTCCGCCAGGATCTGATCTCCCGGCTGGTATTTGTAGATCGGCACCTCCCGGTTTTCCAACGCCACCTCTCTTTCTGGTGCGATTACAAATACCATACCGGCTTTTACCTGTTTTCTGGAATCTTCCGGATACTCCGAAGATATGAGCAGAAAATCGATCTTCTCTTTCTCCTGTATAGCCAATACATAAGAAAGATCACTGCATGTCCTGACACGGACCGCCAATTCTTTCTGTCTTGTAAGATACTGTGCAAACGCGGAAGCAAATTTTGTCTCTGGATCACAGATTACCAGATTTTTGCTCTCCACATATTATCCCTCCTCTTCTTGTGTGTTCTCTCGTTATCTTCTTAGGAATTCATGACCGGAATAAATGGTCGAATAACATTGAATTACTTTGAATAACTTGAATGGTTATGTCTTGCCAACTAGAATATAACAATCAGATGTCTTGGATTATAGACAGGCTTTTCCCTTTTGTCTATACCTTTTTTAGAAAATGTAAAACTTTGTGCAACATAGATAGATTTGTTTTTATCAACCATTGAAAATCATCTGGAAACAGTTATAATATATCCATAGAATTTTAAAACTTACCGACTTTATCTCACTGGAAAGGAGTCCATATTATGGAGTTCAAATTCTTAAAATTACGCGATTTACAAGGTAAAACTCCTTCATTTCCTGCTGCGGGTGAAGTACACATTATCTATGTGCCGGAACCGGATGACAGCAACTTGCACAAAGCAGGTGCCGGGCGTGCCATGATCAGAGAAATCCTTTCTTATTATCTGTGTATTGACAAAGGTCTGGTATGCCTGCATGAATCCAGGCATGGCAAACCCTATCTTGCCTCTCCAGCAATCGGACGGAATCTTTATTTTAATATTTCTCATACCGAAGGCTACCTTGCATTTGCAATGTCAACCTCCACACCACTAGGTATTGATATTGAAAAAGTTGACAGAAATGTCAGGCTTCAATCGCTGATGGGACGTTTTTTTCACGCGGAGGAAATTAAAAAATTTCTTGATTACTCTGACGAAGAGCGCGTAAAACATTTTATCCACTATTGGACTTTAAAAGAATCCTTCGTAAAGGGACTTGGAACGGGTATGACAACTTCTTTCACTTCTTTTTATCTTACGAAGGAATCCGAACGTACATTTTACGTCACTCCGGATAAAAAAGAACTCCAGGACGAATATTCATCCTGGAGAATCTCTTCCATTCTTGCTCCCAAAGGGTTTATCTGCAGTGTTGCTTACCGGCTCTCATAAAAGGCCACACCATATAGCAGGGCAACCCCCGGGACTCCTAATGTTCCGGAGGCGGCCATTGTTATTGGATTCAGCCCCACCCTTACCGGAATTTTTTTTGACACGAAGAATCCATTTATCACAAGAATCAACATCACCCCGACTGCCATACGGATCAGAAAATTTATCATAAAATTCGAACATCTCTGTGACATATCCAAGCCTCCTTCTATTTTCATATATATCTTTGTTAAGCTTACCATATGACATATTTTAAAATATCCCGTCTGATTTTTATTCAGAAATGCTGTTTCATTTCATAGGTTTAATCTTAAAAATCAGTATTATTTATATAGCATACTATTTTTATCCCACATGTTTTTCTATTTAAAAAAGAGAATCTCCTCCCGGAAATCCTCTCATCTGCTTCTCTATTATGCCGATTTTTTAAGAATATCTGATTTACAATTCAATCTCTATCTTGCGATTCGATCTCTTGTATTGGTGATAAGCCACTCCTGCTGCATCGAACATACGCATAGATGCCTGTACAGCTGTGCTTCCATCATATTTGTTACAGTCGTAGATAACTTCTTTGATTCCACTTTGAATGATTGCTTTTGCACACTCATTACATGGGAAAAGAGACACATAGAGCTTTGCTCCTTCCAGACTTCCTCCACGGAAATTCAGAATCGCATTCAGTTCACTGTGTACTGTATAGACATATTTTGTCTTTAATGGATCTTCTCCTTCTCTCACCCACGGGAACTCATCATCTGAGCAGCCCTTCGGCAGTCCATTATATCCCATAGATAAAATCTTATTATCCTGACTGACAATACAGCACCCAACCTGAGTATTCGGGTCTTTGGATCTAAGTCCGGATAGCTTTGCTACTCCCATAAAATACTCATCCCAGTTGATATAGTCTTTACGTTTATCACTCACCGCTGCTTCCTCCTATTTCGTTCCGAAAATACGATCTCCAGCATCACCAAGTCCCGGAATAATATACTTATGCTCATTGAGTTTTTCATCCAGAGCACCGATATAAATATCTACATCCGGATGCTCTTTCTGCATACGTTCTACGCCTTCCGGAGCTGCTATAATGCACATGAAACGAATATGTTTCACACCTTTTTCCTTCAACATCTGAATTGCTGCTACGCTTGAACCTCCTGTTGCCAGCATAGGATCCACAACAAATACTTCCCTCTCATCACAGTCTGCCGGAAGCTTACAATAATATTCCACTGGTTCATACGTTTCCGGATCTCTGTAAAGACCGATATGACCTACTTTTGCAGCCGGGATCATGCTCAGCATTCCATCGACCATTCCCAGTCCTGCACGTAAGATCGGTACAACTGCCAATTTCTTCCCACTTAATTCTTTTCCAACCATCTTACAGATTGGTGTCTCGATCTCTACATCCTGTAATTTCAGATCTCTTGTTGCCTCATAACACATAAGAGCTGCAATCTCCCCAACAATCTCACGGAACTCCTTGGAACCAACTTCTTTTCTGCGGATATAATTCACTTTGTGCTGGATCAGCGGATGATCCATAACCTGTACTTTAGACATGTTTTTCTCCTCCATCTCATGACATGTTTATCAGATTTTTTAATATCCGGCACACATCTGATTTGATCTGCACCACATAAAGAGCCATCAGGCATCTATCACATGATGTCCTGCTGCCTTTAGCAATCGATTCATAATTGCACTGCCGATTCCTCCGGCTGCAAATGATTCACTATATATATACTCTACTTCAGCATCATCGAACTCGCGCAATACCGCATACAAATGATTGGCGATAGTTGCTTCGTCTGCCCTTGTTCCTATGCTTTTCACTACGTCTGCCTTGTATCGGCCTACAGTCTCTTGTGTTCCGATCACACCGACTCTGTGTCCTTTAGCCATACGCTCTGCAGACATCTGGTTGATCGCATCGATCACCAGTTCCATCGGTCCCTCCACAATACTAAGATCCGCTTTCGGAGCATAATGTCGATACTTCATCCCCGGAGCTTTCGGTTTCACTTTGCTGTCCGGCGTGATCAATGTTCTGTCAATGTCTACTTCACCGATAAGTTCTGTGAGCATCTCCTTTGTAATCGCACCAGGGCGTAAAATCATAGGCGGTGTTACGGTCATATCCAGAATGGTAGATTCAACTCCGATATCTACTGCTCCTCCATCTAAAATCATCTCGATCTTACCGCTTAAATCTTCTTCTACATGCTCAGCTTTCGTCGGGCTCGGACGTCCTGAAGTATTCGCGCTTGGCGCAGCAATATACCCGCCGCCCGCATCGATCAAAGCTCTTGCGATCTCATCACTTGGCATACGGACTGCAACTGTATCCAGACCGCCTGTTGTCTCATATGGCACTTCCTCTGTCTTCTGGAAAATCATTGTAAGCGGTCCCGGCCAGTAAGCATCAGCCACTTTATAAGCAACTTCCGGAATAATATCTGCAATCTTATCCAGTGCTCCCATATTCGTAATATGCACGATTAGAGGATTATCCGAAGGTCTGCCCTTTGCCGCATAAATCTTGGTTGAAGCGGTCTTATTCAAAGCATCAGCACCGAGACCATATACTGTTTCCGTTGGAAACGCTACCAGTCCACCTTCTTTTAAAAAGTCTCCGGCCTGACCAATAATCTTCTTTCCTTCCTCTGTATTAAGTTGTTCTTTTGTAATTTTTTCTACTATTGTCTTCATGTTTTTTATTATACTACACCTGTTATCACTTTCCAAATATTTTTCGAACCAAATCACGTCTGTCTGGCTATTTATCATTCTATGTACCATCGGCAGCATTTCTCAGATACTCGTCAATTCCTGTTGCGATTGCCTTGGCGATTTTTTTCTGATAATCTTTTCCCGCCAGAAGATCTGCTTCCCGTTGGTTGCTCAGGAACCCACACTCTACGATGATTGTCGGCACCTGAGTCCTCCTGAGCAGGTAATATGTATCATTGGCCTTTTCCTGCCTCGTATTCTCACTGTCCACGCCAAGAAGCGCCTGCTGCATCAGCTTTGCCGCTGTATGCCCTTCTGCTGAATGGGAATAATAAAATACCTGTGCACCATGTATTTCCTCTTCGTGATAACTATTCTGATGAATGCTGACCGCAAGCCCCGGAGCCTTTTCATTTATCAGATCAACTCTCGCTTTCATATCCTGTATTTTGGAATTTCCGGAAGTTTCTCCTGCGAGCATCTGATCTTTTTCCCTGGTCATAACAACTTGATAACCTTTATTCTTCAGTTCTTTTTCCACTTGTTTTGAAATCTTAAGGTTGATATCTTTTTCCAGGACTTCATTGATACCAACCTTTCCCGGATCACTTCCCCCGTGACCACTATCTATAACAACAAGATCCATCTTCCGCTCTTGTTCACTTTTCACCTGATCCGATTGTACATATTTTTCCAAATTTCGGCTGACGGTATAGATTCCTGCCAGCGCCAGAAGTAATACTAACAATTCAATTTTCTTGCGCACTTCCTGAAACCTCCAAAACTTCGTATATTTTACCAAAGCACCTGTTTGTTTCAGTATATGAATTTTCCCATCTGTTCATTCAAAAAAAGAAAGACCAGAAAGTAATCTCACTCTCTGATCTTTCATCACTCTAATTTACATACTTCAAAATCAAATCCCAGATATCTGAACTTTCCTGTCCTAATGCCCATGCGGCAGTACCTGCAAGCTTATTCTCCTTCATGAGTTGAAGCTTCGGCTCAATCGAGGTTGCATCCTCCAGCCAGATTTCATATGTTACACCGTCAGCTTCCCAGGTCGCATAATTATTCCCGGTTGTTTCATCTAATGTTGTTTCTGCACCTGCCTGGCTGATCTTATCTCTGGCTGTAGACATTCCCAGTGCTTCACTTGTCACCTTCATCGGATAATCTGCTGCTTCTGTTCCTGCCTCCTGATTCAGTTCTTCCTGTGTTTTCGGCGTTTCCGACCACAGTCTTGTAAAGAACGGAATCCCATTGATCACTTTCTCTGCCGGTACTTCTTTGATCGTCTCCTCAATTCCTTCTTTTACAAATTCATAAGAAGATACTGAACCTGCTTCCAGTGAACTTCCATTATGCTCATCATATCCCATAATAATGACATAGTCTGCCATAACGCCCTGTTCTTTGCGATTGTACTGTTGATTATATCCCTTAGGAACATAATTATCCACCGAAAGTACGATACCATTTTGTCTGCATTTTACAGACAGTTCTCTGATAAATTGTATATAATGAACTCCACAATCTTTTGAAATCTTTTCAAAATCTACATTGATGCCGTCTATTCCGACCTGCATCACCGCTCCTATCAATTGATTGATAAGATTCTCTCTCCTCGAGCTATAGCTGAGTAATTGAAGTGATTCATCATTGGATCCGATTCCCCCATCGAAATCCCTGATAGCGGCCCACACTTCCAGGCCTGCCTGATGTGCATAATTTACATAATCTGTTGAAGCAATCGATTCAAGATTCCCTTCTGTATCTTTCACATGGAACCATGTCGGCACAATTGTCGTTAACCCTTTACTATCTGCAAGTCTCTGCTGCAAACCGCTATTGGCGGTACTGTTGGTTACATTATGCCATGCCATATTAATGGTATAATCTTTCTTGATACTGGTGTATTCCGGTTCCGTAAAATCGCGAGTAACATTCTTAGTTTTTTCATTCTTCAATGCATTTTTCTTCACATATCCGATATACCCGTCTTTTGTAAGAATCTTTTTCCAGTTCTGTTCATTCTCCAGAACGATCACTTCATCTTTTTTCTTCACATCTGTCACGATTGGGCTCTTAACCCCGCCGCGATATCGAACCTGTGTATCTGACTTCACTGTTGCAACCTGTTTCTTTCCCCAGTCACAAGTAATCATCACCCGGTTCGGACTATCATATACTTCATAATCTATATTCGTATATTGCTGAATAAAATCTAATGCGACATAAGTTGTGTTTCCTTCTGTCTTCAGGATAACATAATCTTCACTTTTCTTTTCTTTTGAAACACTGTAATCTTTGCTTCCGATTTCCACAGTTACAATATCTGTCGGCAGTGTGTACAAAAGCTTGTTCTCATTGGCATCCCAGTAAAAACGGCTGTTGATATAATCTCTTACAACTTCATATTGCACATACGCTTTCCCATCCGATATCATTCCGTGAGGTTCCACAATCTGATCATCTACCGTAATAGCCATCTGACTATCGTTTTCAATTCCATAATATTTTTTTACATCCATCCGTTCCTTTGACGGACTGTACTTCTTCCACAGAAATGCTCCTGCAATTGCGGCTATCCCAAGTATGATCAATAATAGGATCATCAATCCTACACGTCTTTTTCGCTTGCGTTTTGTCTGCGCTTTTCTTGCTGCCGGCCGTGCCGCCTGCTTTTTCTGATTCTTAGAGACCTTTTCTGCCTTCTGCGGTCTCTTCTTCGGCCTCTCCTGACCATCTTCTGATATCGGACGTCTCTTCTTCGGTCTCTCCTGACCGTCTTCCGATACCGCCGGTCTTTGTCTCACCTTAGATTTTCCCGCTGATGATCCTGCATTTCTCGCTCTGCGGCGTTCTCTATCTTCTACGGCTGCCTTTCCTGACAAAGTTTCCGCATTCTCCCGACTTGCTTGTCCTCTCGCTCCGCCCTCAGTCTCCGTGCGGCCGGATGACTCCTGGCGTCGCTGATTCTGCAGATTGCTGGCGCTTTTTGCCCACTCCGTTTTTTTTCGCGGATCTGTGGTTCTCTTGATTTCCTTTTCGTCCATGCTGCACCTCCTACTCGCTATTATAACAAACGAGTGGACATGCGTCATCCTTTTTCGACAAATTCAAGCCTTGCTTATGAGGGTACTTACACACTTTTTTTCATCTATCCTGTTCCTGCATCTCTACATCATCAAAACACAATTCTTTTATATCTCCATTATCATTCAACACATAATCCCGCATATAGACTGCATCCTCCCTCACAATGTGAGCCTGCACAATCTGCATGGGACTTGCCGGCACCCCGTTCATTAACATATATACTCCCTTTTTTTCATAACCTGCCAACTCTGAAAAAAGACTTTGATAATTCCTTTCTCTGGGGTCCCCCATGACTTTACCTCCTCCTCAATAATGCACTTCCCCGGTCGCATTGTCTTCGAAATCTGTATATGACAAACCAGAAGGATAAAATGCCGTGATACATTATCCCACATATCCAGACACGTCCACTTTTCTGCTAGAAAACAGCCGTGCATTACTATTCAACTATCTGTTGCTTTGTTACTTATCTGATTGATTTTTTCATGATCTGTTGTTATTTAATTGTTATTTGATTGTACTCTAATTGTTATCTGATTTTTTCTGATTGTTGTTTTTATCTGATTGTTATTACTCTTGAATCTTTGCGCGGAATTCACGCTATTTCTCGAATTCTTATTCTGATTGGCTAGATACTGTTAAGAATTACTTTTTAAGAAATATGTTCTAAAAATATAGTTACCAGGGAAAACTATTTTCTAGTACGGTCATTATAATGGATACTCTTTTTAAAAGCAAGCACTTTTTTGATTTTATATTTATTTTATTGAACAAAAAACTTTTTCTATGCTATACTATGTGAAAGGAAGTGATAAATATGAAGATTGAAAAATTAAGTGACAATCAGATACGCTGTACATTAACACGCGCAGATCTGGCCGAACGTCAGCTCCAACTCAGCGAACTGGCTTATGGTACAGAAAAAGCGAGATCACTTTTCCACGATATGATGCAACAGGCAGCACAGGAATTTGGTTTTGAAGCAGAGAATATGCCATTGATGATCGAGGCAATCCCTTCTTCCTCAGATTCAATCGTGCTGATCATTACTAAAGTCGAGGATCCAGAGGAACTCGACACGCGTTTTTCTAAATTCGCACCTCTTCCGGGACAGGATGGAGATTCTTCCCGTCAGGGACTCCCTGACAAACTGGAAGGTGCTGAATCTCTTCTTGATCTGCTTGGCAAAGTCAAAGAGAAGATTAATGCTGCACAAAGTACTTCCAAACCGGAAAATCCAGTCAGCTCTTCATCAGAATCTCTAGATGATCCTGAAACTGAAGCTTTGGAGAATGAAATACCAAAAGACGCTGCACCTAAGAAACCTGCAATCCGTCTGATTTCATTTGCCTCTATGGATAATGTCCTTGCGGCCTCACGATTACTTGGAAATATGTACTTTGGTGCGAACACTTTGTATAAAGATACTGCCGAAAATATTTATATCCTTGCGATGACTCAGTCAGAACATACGCGAAAGGATTTCAGTCGACTCTGTAATATGTTATCTGAATACGGTACATTAGAGAAGACCTCCGGCGCTACAATCGCTTTCCTCGGAGAGCATTGCAAAGTACTACTGGAAAATGATGCAGTACAGCAACTGGCTAATGTTTAAACAAAACTAAGAAAAATCTTTCAGGCTTATGCCTGACAATAAAAAGCGGATTCCAATTGGAGTCCGCTTTTTATTGTTCTATTTTCTGTTGTTCTGCAAATCTAATATTACTCACCAAGTTTTGCATTAATTGTTGCATTCAGTTTCTCAACAAGAAGATCTGAATCAATTCCGTGAACATATGCAGCATCTGCAAGTGATTCTCCGATAGAGCTTGGGCATCCGATGCAATGCATTCCTAATCCTGTAAGAACATCTACAATTTCAGGGCACTGCTCATAATATGTCTGAAGCAGTTCTCCCATAGTCATTTCCTTTGTAACTCGTGCCATGTGTGCACCTCCTTTTCTTTTACGTTTTCTTATTATAAATGCTTTTCACCATTGTGTAAACATTTTATGACAATTTTCCATTAATATTTGATTTTTTAAAAGTCAATACGTTTGCCGATTTTTTTCGACAAAATACTATTTTTATCACAACTCCACAAAACATTCGTTCTTTTATTTACCTTGAATTATCCCCAGTTTCCACACCTTTTTATGTGGATAATGTGGAAAACTTTTAGAAATCATGTATTTTTCCACCTTTTTTCACGTTTTTAGTGTGGAAAACTTGGATAACTCAATGTGGATAAATTTTTAACTATTTTTCAACAATCAAATTTTTTATACATTTTTGTCTATTTTGTATATCCTGCAATTTTTCACTTACTTAATCTGTTCTTTTATGCTTCTGTTCAATATGCACCAATTTAAAGTAACCTTCTTACTGTCAGGATTCCTTTATACGTGGCAGGCAATATCCCGATTCCTTTTCGGCTATTAATTGCATTTACAATTTGTCCGTCTCCCATGTAAATACCGACATGTCCATCATAGCAAATGATGTCCCCAGGAAGTGCTTCCGAATAACTGACTCCCCTGCCGGCACTTCGCATTTCTGAAGATGTTCTTGGAAGATTCACTCCAAAATGTGCATAGACGGACTGCACAAAACCAGAGCAGTCAGCTCCATTTGTCAGGCTTGTGCCTCCCCAGACATATGGATTGCCGATAAACTGACATGCATAATCCACCACTGCCTGACCACTTCCGTCAGCCTCTCTCACAGCCTGAGCCTCTTCCTCTGCTTTCCTGGCCGCTTCTTCTGCCTCCGCAGCCAAACGTGCTTCCTCTTCTTCTCTAGATTCTGCATAAGAAAAAGCTTCTTTTGGATCTGCGCTTGCAGAAGCTTCTACGACTTCCTCTGCCTTCTGCTGAGCATTTCTTCCTATTATTATATACTGCGAATACACATACCCTGTAACCGAACCAGATTCAATCTTCGTCCATTCTCCGACTGGTCCTACGATTTTTGCTGCATAACCGGGATATAATTTACCCACCCATTCGCTCTGCTTTGTCGGTTCACTTCTTATATATAAAAATGATTCAACATCTGCAAAAGCCATATCTAAATACTCGCCCTTATCTTCTGGTGCCAGATAATCCTCCACCTGAATCTCTTTCTGTGAAGAATAACAATCATTCAGCACCTGCTCAATTCCCACTCCTGGCATAGTGTGATTATCCTCGATATCAGAAGCATATGCCGTAGCTGGGAAAACTCCAATAGCTCCTGTCAAGGTAACTAGGAACAATCCTTTTCTAAGAATCGAATCCATAAACTCCCTCCTTATGTTTTCTTTTCTTATCTTTTGTAAATATTACAGAATTGTTACATATGTTACGTGTTTATTATATCACGCAACAATCCCATGTCAAGGCTATTATCCCGACTTTTTCTCATCATATTACATCCATTTCTTCACTTTTTTTACAAAATTTTACAATTAATTGTTACAAAAGTATTACATTTATAAATTAAAAGTTGACAAATGGAACATTTTCTATTATTCTAATTATAGTAACAATTATTATTATCAAGGAGGTTATCGCATGGCTACATTGAAATACAGCAGACAGCGAGCATCCATTAAAGAATATCTCGATCATACAACTGAGCATCCAACTGCTGATACTGTATATCTTCATGTAAGAGAAGAATTCCCCCGTATCAGTCTTGGAACTGTTTATCGGAATCTGAATCTGCTTGCTGACATGGGCGAAGCAATTAAGATTACCACTCCTGACGGTGGGGACCGATTTGATGGCAATACTCACCCACACTATCACGTTGTATGCACTTGTTGCAACCGGGTATTTGATCTGCATATCGACGAAGCTCACATCAATACCATGAATAAACTGGCCGAGGAGCATTTTGATGGCACGATTGATTCACATGCAACATTATTCTATGGAACTTGTCAAGACTGTCTCACACAGAAAACATCCCGTGAGTCATAACAAACTTGTCAGTCTATTTTTTCAAAAAGATCAATTTAATAAAAAATATTATTGACAACGACAAGTAATTATGTTATCTTGATATCAGTAACAATTACTAATATCGATTTAGGGCTTTAAAAATAAATTCATTTACAAAAAATGCAAACGAAGCTCTGAATCACAAAACTAACTTGAACAACAAAAAATTTTAATAAAAAGAAAAGGAGATTATCATTATGAAAAAATTTGTATGTACAGTATGTGGATATGTTTACGAAGGAGAGGCTGCACCAGCTGAATGTCCAGTCTGTCACGCACCAGCTTCTAAGTTCAAAGAGCAGTCAGCCGATAGAACATGGGCTGCTGAGCATGTAGTAGGCGTTGCACAGGGCGTAAGCGAGGATATCTTAGAGGATCTTCGTGCAAACTTCGCAGGAGAGTGTTCCGAAGTAGGAATGTACCTGGCAATGGCAAGAGTTGCACACAGAGAAGGATACCCAGAGATTGGTTTATACTGGGAGAAAGCTGCTTATGAAGAAGCTGAGCACGCTGCAAAATTCGCTGAATTACTTGGTGAAGTTGTCACAGACAGCACAAAGAAAAACCTTGAGATGCGTGTAGATGCTGAGCACGGTGCAACAGAAGGTAAATTCGACCTCGCAAGAAGAGCAAAAGAAGCTAACCTTGACGCAATCCATGACACAGTACATGAGATGGCAAGAGACGAGGCACGTCACGGAAAAGCATTCGAAGGACTGCTTAAGAGATACTTTGGCTAAGCTACAAGCTGAGCAAGGATAAAAAGAAAGCTGGCAGGATGGGGAATTTATTCACCAGACTGTCAGCTTTTCTTTTTAGACTTATTGGGCGACAGCCCTACATGAGGAAGTAGCGCCAGCGGATTCCGAATGGCTCGGCGCAGCCTTACAACCGCTCCACATCCACTTCATCTTTCTGCCGGATTTCATCCAGAACCCATCTTCCATCTTCACGGATAAATACCCAATACTCATAAAATGTTTCCGGAGATGTTTTTCCACGTACAACTTCTCCTGTATCGGTATTTATATAATATCCAATCATTCTTCCATGAATCAGATAAATCACCCGATCGTGTTCTTCGCCTTCTTTATCACAGGCAAATACCGGAGCCGCATTTAAAAATCTGACTCGTTCTTGTACTGGCTTTTCATGATTTACTTCCATCCAACCCAGTTTCGAATTCCAATTTTGAATAAGATTTTTGCTCAGGTATTTTTCCGCATAAGATGTATCCTGACGCCTCCAACATTCCTGAATAACAAAATATGCATGCTTCACATATTTTTTCATCTTTTTCGGATTCCATTCTTCTCCTGGTTTTTCAAATGATTTCATAGAACGCAGGCTCTTTCGCTTTGCTTTTTGAATTCCATAATGAAACACTATCGTTCCGGCTCCGGCCATACAAATAAATGTGCCCCACCAGATAATCATTTCAACCGGTCCTCCGCGTCTTCCGCCTTGCCCGTAATAATGACTATGCGACCCACTGCCCGAACTGCTTCCAGATCCTCCCCCAGATCCTCCACTGGAACCTCCGCCACCGGCCCGTGCATATCCTGTAACCGTAAAACACATGCAGCATATAACAATTAACAGTATTCTAAATATAACTTTATGTTTTTTCATTTTCTTCTCCATCAATCCATTCGAAACATTTTATTCTATTGTAACATAGTTATTATTGTTTAATCTCGCCTTTTGCATATAGTATTTAATACTATATATGAAAGAATGGATTACTACAAGATATTGACATCGAAAACATTTTGTTTTATAATTAAATAGTTTGAAATTCAAACTATTTAATTTCAAGCATAAATGATTCTGGAAAGGATAAATATTATGAATACAAAATTAAAACATCTTCAAATTGGTGATCTGACTGCCAGACTCCCAATCATACAAGGTGGCATGGGCGTCGGTGTCAGCCTGAGTAAACTTGCCGGAGCTGTAGCAAAAGAAGGTGGAGTCGGCATCATTTCCACTGCCCAGATTGGTTATGACGAGGAAGGCTTCGAGAAAGATCAGGCAGGATGTAATCGTCTTGCTATACGGAAACATATTCAAAAAGCAAAAGAAATCGCCTGTGGCAACGGACTTATCGGAGTAAATATCATGGTGGCTCTAAAGCATTATGAAGAACACGTAAAAGAGGCCGTTGCCGCTGGTGCCGATGTCATTATCAGTGGTGCCGGACTACCGATGAAACTTCCGGCTCTTGTCAGTGAAACTTGCCGTACAAAGATTGCACCAATTGTATCGTCTAAAAGAGCATTACAGATTATTTTAAAACGCTGGGCACACAGATATGACAGAACCGCTGATTTTATTGTAATTGAAGGTCCAAAAGCAGGTGGACATCTTGGATTTTCTACGGAAGAACTTGTTAATATTAATTCTCTTAATTATGATGAAGAAATCAAAAATATAATTGAATGTAAAAAAGAGTATGAAAGACAATACAACAAAAAAATACCAGTCATTGTTGCCGGTGGTATCTTTGACTCAGCAGACATTGCCCACGCATTGGGACTTGGCGCAGATGGTGTTCAAATTGCAAGCCGTTTTGTTGCAACAGAAGAATGTGACGCATCAGATGCATATAAGCAAGCTTACATACATGCCAGAGAAGAGGATATTCAAATAATCCAAAGCCCAGTCGGAATGCCGGGCAGAGCACTTCGCAATGAGTTCATCAAGAATATAGAACGAGAGCGTCAGCCAATAAAAAAATGCTATAACTGCCTTGCCCAGTGCAATCCTGGCACTGTTCCTTATTGCATTACTCAGGCGTTGATCAATGCTGTAAAAGGTGATATTGAAAATGGGCTTATCTTCTGCGGAAGCAATGTTGGCAGAATTCATCAAATGACTACCGTACATAATTTGATGGAAGAACTTACCGATTTTTCTTCACTCAATGAAAATTAAATCCCAAAGCAGGCATCTCCGCCAATGAACGGAGATGCCTGTTTTCATTTTCAAGAATGCCTTGGCATTCTTGCTGCGAGATGCGCGTCATGCAATTGCATGACCTACTTCTACTGCGCACCTCTGCAAGTCTACACCCCGTTTCGGTCGGCGCAAAACCATTGTCCACCGGACAATGTGCGCCCTGCCGGAGGCTATATCAGCTGGGTGATTGACTCCCACCACTGATACCAGCTTGTTTCTCAACCTATAGAAGTGGGAGTCATCTCCCAGCTGATATATTTTCTAACTGTTCAATTTTCTTCATTAATTCTCTAATTACTTGATCCTGCTCTTTGAGCCTATCGTCCTGTTCTTTGAGCCTATCATCCTGTTCTTTAAGCCTATCGTCCTGTTCTTTAAGTTTGTTAATTTGATCTTTAATTCTATCATCCTGTCCCTTAAGTATTTCTTCCTTCTGTTTTATATCTTCTTGCATCTCGTCAATCATTAACTGTGCCGTGTTCCGATCCATTTCTGCTAATTCTTTCGAGAACATTCCCATCACCTCTTCAATATTCTGACAGATTTCACAGACTTGCTGATACATTTCCTTGAAATCCGGATATTTTTCAATAACCTTCAAAATAATATCCGGATTATCTGAACCCATAAATGCAAGCCATGCATCTCGTCTAGTTTCCAGTTGTATACCTATATTTTGCTGGTATTTTAAAAATATGTCAATAGAAATAAATAAATATTTTTGCAAAAGATTCAGTTGGATTCCTGTATTTGAATGCTGTTCAAAATAATGAATATATGTGTCCGGAAATTCATGAAAGTCGGTTGGACTTTTTTCAAACAGAACAATCGTGTATACATCTTTTACATCAGTATAATTAAATTTCTTTCCTTTTTTACTTCGTACTTTTTTGTATTGACGTAACAACAAATCTGCTGAATAACATGCACTTCTTGCTCCTGGAAATTTATATCCGATTTTCTGAACTTCCAGATTTACAATACTTCCATCTTCCAACTCGACTACCATATCCATAATCACAAGCGTAGATTCGTCCGAAATCCGTGTTCCATCGTTCGGAAGCACTTCCTTAATATGTACCTGCTGCCCTATCAATAATGAAAGTAATTCTTCTACTCGTTCCGGCACTGTTTCCGGATTCAAGATTTCTTTACTAATAAAATCATACATAATTTTTACACCTTTTACTCCCGTGCAAAAATTCAGAAATTCCTTTCGGTACTTTTCTTTCCATCTATAAAATTCTTGTTTTAATTTCGGTTTTGCTTCAATTTCAGCTAATACCTCTTGTCTGGTATGAATCATTGGAAAATACTGTCGTAATTTGTTGGTCATAGGCTATGCCCTCCTTCAAAATTTTGTCATCTGTTCTTTCATATCGGGTATTTGTTTCAGAAATCGAAACACCGAGATGAACGCCTAACGGCTCTGGGAATATCTGGAGACTAGATCTTCTCCTAAGATGAATGTAGCATAACATATATTATTCAAAAAACAAAGTGTATTTTACATTTAGTAATAATAATTAATAATTCGTTAATATATCAGTGATAAGATTCCCTTCCATCTGTTATAGCCTCTGGATAGCTTTTGTATACGCAGGAAATTACATTTTCTGCGTATACAAAAAACAGCCTGAAAGTTTTCCTCTCAGACTGTTTCTTATTCTCTGCTATTTTTAGCTTTCCTCGCTGTTTTGACATGAAAATTATGTCTGCTGCACGGCTCCTTCAGCTTCATCTGCTACAGCACAAATGCATACATCACTACAAAGTGGCACAGGCTTCCTCCCATCACGAACAGATGAAAAATCTCATGGCTTCCAAAATTTTTATGCTTACTGTTAAAAATCGGAAGTTTCAGTGCATAGATCACTCCGCCGACTGTATAAATGATTCCGCCTGCTAAAAGCCATCCAAATGCCGCCGGTGACAGGGAGTTGAGCAGTTGTGTAAATGCAAGTACACAAGTCCACCCCATTCCAATATAAAGTACGGAAGATACCCACTTCGGGCAAAATACCCAAAACGCCTTTATCAGAATTCCCGCAATTGCGAATCCCCATACAATTGCCAGTAGAATCCATCCCATACGTCCGCCGAGCACTAACAGACAAATTGGTGTATAACTTCCGGCAATCAGTACGCTGATCATCATATGGTCAATTTTCTTCAGAATCGTATTTACCTTCTTGGAAATATTAAATGTATGGTATGTCGTGCTGGCTGCATAAAGCAGGATCAGACTTGCCGCATAAACTGCAATGGATACAAGATAAATCCTGCCAGGCTCATGAGCTGCTTTGATAAGCAACGGAATTGCTGCAAATATCGCCATCAGCATTCCAATAAAATGTGTGATCGCACTTCCCGGATCTTTTACATGTTCTTCTATTACTTTTGCCATAACTTACCCCTCCTGAAAATAATGTTATATTCTTCTTTCGTATTTCCATACGTAGTTTTTATTACTACTTGTTCTTATATCAATATTATAACCGTTATTTTCAAAAAAGCAAGTACTTAAATATTAAATATTTCAGCTCTATTCTCAATCAATTGTAACTTCTCTTTCCTTTTCATATGCTTAATCGCATACTCCCGGCTCATTGCCTCTTCCTTCGTAGCAAATGTTTCCGAATACACCAGCTTCACCGGCAGACGGCTCTTCGTATATTTCGCGCCTTTTCCTGCATTATGAGCCTGTATTCTTTTTTCCAGATTGTTCGTCCAGCCAGTGTAGAGACTACCGTCCCCACACTCCACAATATATGTATAATTCATGATTTCTCCTTTAATTGGGGACGTAGCAAAACTTCATTTTACTACGTCCCCAATTATACACATTCTTTATCTTTTTGTCATATAATCTACAGGGTTTACTGGCGTTCCATCTTTTCGTAATTCCATATATACGTTGCATCCTTCCACGCTGTAATACTTTGTCGGCTGCCCGATATAGCCGAGAATGCTTTTTGCCTCTACCTGGTCGCCGACTTTTACTGGCACTTCTTTTAACTGTCCGTAGAGGACTTCGTAACCATTTCCAAGGTCTACGGTCACAGTTGTTCCTGTCTGTGCGGTCACATCAATGGATTTAATTATTCCCGGTGCACCGCACAGAACCTGGTCTCCTTCTGCTCCACTGATAACCAATGCCGGATTATACTTGTATTGGTCTAGTGTCGCGAAGTAAACTGTTTTGTCCATGCTGTAATTCATAAGCACCGTGCCGCTTACAGGCCAGATCATCTTGCTGTCGCTTGTAAAGTTTGCGGAAGATGCACTGCCCGCTGTCCTTGCCGCCTGCTGACTTCCGTTAGTCTGACTGTTGCCGTCCTGGTTGCCATTATTTCCGGATCCATCTGTGTTTCCGGCTGTTGCAGCATTTTTGCTTGCAGTCCCTGCACCAGAGCCACTCTTTTCGGCTTTTCCACCGGTTCCGGCTCCATCCGTGCCTGACTCGGAAGCACTGTCTTTCTGTGCATTTCCACTTGCTTCCTGACTGGCTTCCTCCAGTGCTTTCTTCTGTTCCTCCAGTTGTGCTTTTGCGAGCTCCCCTTCTTTTTTCACTGTCTTGTAATCCCGCATTGTGTATGTTCCAACAATTGCTATGGCTGCCACAAAGCACAGAACTGCCGCCAGTGTCGCCTTACGATTTCTCTTTTGCTTCTGCCTTGGCGTCATTTTTTTCGGACCGGCATGTTCTTTGCCGCGATCCATCTTATTATTATCGTTCATTTTCATCACCACCTCTGACTCTATTCTTGCCAGATTGTAGTGGTACTATACAAACTACATATAAAATATTGTCTTTGACTTTTTCTAGCCTTTCTTATATGGAAATTTCAAGAATGCCTCGGCTTTTTGTACAATACTATTATGACTTTACAAATTTTGCTACTCTCCTGCTCCGCCTTCCACCTGCACGATCTCCACGCCTTCTTTCAGTTCTGTCCCTTCGAAGAAATGTGCCAATATCTCTTCCATGCTTTTTCCTTCTTTTGCCATTTGATTTGCCGTGTACTGGCTTAAGCCCAGTCCATGCCCGATACCCCGGGTCGTGATCCGCAGCTTTCCGTCATATTTCTGAAAAGAAAAGCAGCTTGATGCTAGATGATAATTGGTTCGGAATTCTTCTCCACTCACGGTGTCATTTCCAACCCGGACGCTAAGTACATATCCTGCAGTGTCTACCCCAGTCACTTCTGCATCCATATCGTCTATAGTAATTGTCTGAATTTGTTCTTTCGACTCAATATCTAGCGGACAGTCCACAATCTTCAGATACGGATAATCTTCGCTCCCCAGCGCCTCCCGTCCATCCCTTGTACTTCCATTACTGAGTCTGCAAAATGGTGTCTTTGCCAGCGCATTTTCATAAGTTAGCACCTGTCCGTTGGTCTCCTCCCATGCATGCTCAAGCCGCTTATAATACTTGGAATATTGATCTGCTCCCCAGGAATCCTGCATATCTTTCTTTGTCCAGTATCTCTCTTCTAATATAGTATCTGCCCCTGCGCCAAGCGCCAGACATACCTGGGTCCGCACAAGAACTGCCTGGGTTTTTAAAGCTTCCTCCTCATAAACCGCAGGGATTTCTCTGGCCATAATTCCAATACAGTATTCACTGAGCGGCATCTGAATTTTATCCACATTTTCAGCATTAGAATCTTCCTGTTTTCCACCATCACTGCCGGACTTTTCCCCGTCTGCCTTCACATTTACCATAGTCTCGTCCACTCTGGAAGCTCCATAAGCTCCCGGTCCGCTTAAGAACACGGTGATAATATAGGGCAGCAATATAATGATCAGAAGATAGCACCCCAGTTTTTTTAATCTATATTTCAAATATGCAAATCTCATATAAAAAACGCCCTCCCATATAAAATATGAGAAGACGTTCTTTTTTATTCTTCAAGAATGCCTTTGCATTGTGAACTAAACTTCTACTGTCACTTTATTCAGATGCCAGATATCATCCACATACTCCTGAATCGTTCTGTCAGATGAGAATTTTCCACAGCTTGCAGTATTCAGAAGTGCCATCTTAGCCCATCTGTCTTTGTCGCGGTAAGCTTCTTCAACCTTCTTCTGTGTATCCGCATAAGAACGGAAATCCTTCAGAATGAAATACGTATCGGCTTTGCTTCCACCTTGAACTGTCAGAAGTGAATTATACAGGTCACGGTACATTTCCTTATCACCTTGTGAATATGTTCCATCAACAAGCTGGTTCACAACGCGTCGGATATCGGCATCACTATTGTAGATATCCATCGGATTGTAGCCGCCATTGTTCTCGTAATTGATGACCTCGTCAGAGCTGAGTCCGAAGATAAATGCATTCTCTGCACCAACTTCTTCAACAATCTCCACATTTGCTCCATCCATCGTTCCAAGTGTCGGTGCGCCATTGAGCATGAACTTCATATTACCGGTTCCTGATGCCTCTTTGGAAGCTGTGGAAATCTGCTCGCTTACGTCAGCTGCTGCGAAGATGATCTCAGCATTTGACACACGATAATCTTCGATGAATACAACTTTCAGTTTGCCATTGATGCTGCGGTCGTTATTGACTACATCCGCAACGGAATTGATCAGTTTGATGATCTGTTTTGCACGGATATATCCTGCGGAAGCTTTTGCTCCGAAGATAAATGTTCTCGGATAGAAGCTTATTTCCGGATGTTCCTTGATCTCGTTGTACAAATACATCACATGTAAAATGTTAAGAAGCTGTCTCTTGTACTCGTGCAGTCTCTTGACCTGTACATCGAAGATAGATCTTGGATCCACTTCAATGCCATTGTGCTCTTTAATGTATTTTGCCAGGCGGACTTTATTCTCATACTTGATGCTCATAAATTCCTTCAGAGCTTCCTCATCGTCCACCCATTTTTTCAATCCTGACATCAGAGACAAATCTGTGATCCAGTCCTTTGTTCCAAGCTTATCTGTTACCCAGTCAGCCAGCAGCGGATTTCCATGCATCAGAAAACGTCTCTGCGTAATTCCGTTTGTCTTATTATTGAATTTCTGCGGCATCATTTCGTAGAAATCACGAAGCTCCTGTTTTTTCAGGATTTCTGTATGAAGTCTTGCAACTCCATTGACAGAGTATCCGGCTACGATTGCAAGATGAGCCATCTTTACCTGACCATCTCTTAAAATCTGCATCTTTGCTACTTTCTCTTCATTTCCCGGATACATCTCACGGATCTTAGCCACAAAGCGGCGGTCAATCTCCTGGATGATCTGGTATACACGAGGAAGCAGCCTGGAGAACAAATCGATTGGCCATTTTTCCAGAGCCTCTGCCATGATGGTGTGGTTCGTGTAAGCGCAGGTCTTTGTTGTGATCTCCCATGCCTCATCCCAGCCAAGTCCTTCCTCATCAAGAAGAAGTCTCATAAGCTCGGCAACTGCTACCGTCGGATGTGTATCATTCATCTGAATCGTCATCTTCTCCGGCAGTTTATGGATATCATCATGGTGCTTTTTATATTTTGTAAGTGCAGCCTGAAGACTGGCAGATACGAAGAAATACTGCTGTTTCAGTCTCAGTTCCTTTCCTGCATAGTGGTTATCGTTCGGGTAGAGAACCTCTACGATCGTTTTTGCCAGATTCTGTTGCTCTACCGCTTTGTGATAGTCACCGCGGTCAAATGAATCTAACTGGAAATCTACGATTGGTTCTGCGTCCCAGATACGAAGTGTATTTACAATATGATTATCATATCCTACGATCGGATAATCATACGGAACTGCCAGAACGGACTCATAATTCTCCTGTTTAAAACGGATATCTCCGGTCTTATCATCGTACTCTACACGGATATTTCCACCGAAGCGTACTTCCTTTGCATACTCCGGTCTGCGAAGTTCGAATGGATTGCCGTTCTTCAGCCAGTTATCCGGTCTTTCTTCCTGATAGCCATCTTTGATCTTCTGCTTGAACATACCATAACGGTAGCGGATACCACAGCCGTAAGCCGCATAGCCAAGAGATGCCAGTGAATCCAGGAAACATGCAGCGAGACGTCCAAGTCCGCCATTTCCAAGTGCCGGGTCCGGCTCCTGATCCTCAAGTTCATTCAGGTTCAGACCCATTTCTTCCAGAGCCTCTTTCACCTCTTTATATGCCGTCATATTGATCAGGTTATTGCCAAGAGCTCTTCCAAGCAAGAACTCCATAGACATGTAATACACGATTTTCGGATCATCTTTCTCGTACTGCTTCTGAGTTGCGATCCAGTCATCGATAATTGCATCTTTTACGACATAGGAAACCGCCTGATAAAGCTCCTGCTGAGATGCTTCGTCTACAGTTTTTCGGAACAGCTGCTTAACATTCTGTTCTACATCCTTCTTAAATGCTTCTTTTTCAAATCTCGGATTAATCATATTGTTTTGATCCTTTCTTACTCTTGTGCTAAAAAATGAATAAAAGAACAGATCTGCCGGAGCAGACCTGTTCACATCTGTTATTGCTTCTCTACTCCAAGAGTTACTGCCTCACCATTGATCTTCCACTCTTTCACATAGCCTGCAGGTGTCGCTTTTTTCACCTCCAGAGCCAGTGTCTCAGCTCCGATCTCATCAGCATTTTTCGCAAATACAGTTTCTGCCTTCTCACTTCCTTCATATGTGATCACAATCTTATCCATGACCTCGAAATCAGCTTCCTTACGCATCGTCTGTACTTTGCTGATGATCTCACGCACGAATCCCTCTTCCAGAAGTTCCTCGGATAAGTTCGTATCAAGAACAACTGTGATTCCGTTGTCATCCTCAGATACATATCCTTCCATCTGTGCAGTATCGATCAGAAGATCTTCACGGTTCAGGACTACTTCTTCACCATTTACCTCAAATCTCAGGCAACCATTTGCATTCAGCTCATCCATAGCAGCATTTCCATCCAGTCCGCTGAGTACATTTTTGATTCCCCCTAACAGTTTACCATATTTTGGTCCGACTGTCTTTAGCTGAGGTTTAAAAGAATAGGACGTAAAGTCACGTACTTCTTGTGTAAATGTTACATTTTTCACATTCAATTCATCGGCAACGATGGCATCAAAGAACTCGGAAAGCTCAAAATCAGCTTTGACATACATCTGTCCGATTGGCTGACGGTTCTTGATATTTGCAGTATTTCTGCAGGCACGTCCCATAACAACCAGTTTCAGAACACGGTCCATATTCTCCTCAAGCTCTTTGTCGATGTGTGCTTCATTTACCTTCGGGAAATCACACAGGTGGATACTCTCAGGAGCATTTGCATCAATACTTCTTACGAGGTTCTGGTAAATGTCTTCTGTCATGAACGGAATCATCGGAGCTGCAGTCTTGCAGATCTCTACCAGTGCTGTGTAAAGTGTCATGTAAGCATTGATCTTATCCTGCTCCATGCCCTTTGCCCAGAAACGCTCACGGCTGCGTCTTACATACCAGTTACTCATGTCATCAACAAAGCTCTGAAGTGCCTTTGCAGCCTCCGGGATCTTGTAGTTTGCCAGATCCTCATCTACTGCTTTAATCGCAGAGTTGAGCTTTGACAGAAGCCATTTGTCCATGACAGACAGCTTCTCATACTCTAATGTATATTTTGTTGCATCAAATTCATCAATATTCGCATACAGTACAAAGAATGCATAAGTATTCCACAGAGTTCCCATGAACTTACGCTGTCCTTCCTGTACTGCTTTTCCGTGGAAACGGTTCGGCAGCCACGGTGCACTGTTGATGTAGAAGTACCAGCGGATCGCATCTGCTCCGTATTTCTCCAGTGCATCAAACGGATCAACCGCATTTCCTTTGGACTTACTCATCTTCTGTCCATTCTCATCCTGTACGTGTCCAAGCACGATAACGTTCTTATACGGTGCTTTATTGAACAGCAGCGTTGAGATGGCAAGCAGGGAGTAGAACCATCCTCTTGTCTGGTCAACAGCCTCGGAAATAAAGTCTGCCGGGAACTGCTTCTCGAACAGCTCCTGATTTTCAAACGGATAATGGTGCTGTGCAAACGGCATAGATCCACTGTCAAACCAGCAGTCGATAACTTCCGGCACTCTGTGCATTTCTTTACCACAATCCGGGCAGTTGATTGTTACTGCGTCAATGTATGGGCGGTGCAGCTCAATATCATCCGGGCAGTTATCGGACATAGATTTCAGTTCTTCAATACTTCCGACAGAATGCATACATCCACACTCACACTGCCAGATATTCAGCGGAGTTCCCCAGTAACGGTTACGACTGATTCCCCAGTCCTGAACGTTCTCAATCCAGTCACCGAAACGTCCCTTACCGATACTCTCCGGAATCCAGTTAATTGTATTATTATTTGCAATCAGGTCATCACGAACTGCTGTCATCTTGATGAACCAGGACTCACGTGCATAATAAATCAGCGGAGTATCACATCTCCAGCAGTGAGGATAGCTATGCTCAAACTTCGGTGCATCGTAGAGAAGTCCCCTTGCATCCAGATCTTTTAATACTTCCGGGTCTGCTTTCTTTACGAACAGTCCTGCAAACGGTGTAGACTCTGCCATGTTACCCTTTTCATCTACAAGCTGTACAAATGGAAGATCATACTTTCTTCCTACGTTGGCATCGTCTTCACCAAATGCCGGTGCGATATGAACAACTCCGGTACCATCTGTCAGAGTTACATACTCATCACATACAACGTAAAATGCTTTCTTACGCTGCTTTGCAGCCTCATCTGCCGCACACTGGTACAGTGGCTCGTATTCTTTGCCCTCCAGTTCTGTTCCCTTATACGTTGCAAGTACTTCGTAAGCGTCTTTTCCTTCTTCTGCAAGTCTTCCAAGAACGGTATCAAGCAATGCACATGCCATATAATAAACTCTTCCGTCTGCTGCCTTTACCTTTGCATAATCCTCTTTTGGATTTACGCAGAGTGCAAGGTTGGATGGAAGTGTCCATGGTGTTGTTGTCCATGCAAGAATATACGCATCCTCATCTTTGACTTTAAAGCGGACGATTGCAGAACGCTCCTTGACATCCTTATATCCCTGTGCAACTTCCTGTGCAGAAAGAGGTGTTCCACAACGAGGGCAGTAAGGAACAATCTTGAATCCTTTGTAAAGGAGTCCTTTATCCCAAATTTTCTTCAAAGCCCACCACTCAGACTCGATGAAATTGTTGTCATACGTTACATATGGATGCTCCATATCAGCCCAGAATCCAACTGTGCCGGAGAAGTCTTCCCACATTCCTTTGTATTTCCATACACTTTCTTTACATTTCTTGATGAATGGTTCAAGACCGTATTTCTCGATCTGATCCTTTCCGTCCAGTCCGAGCATCTTCTCAACTTCCAGCTCTACCGGAAGACCATGCGTATCCCATCCTGCCTTTCTCGGAACCATATAACCTTTCATTGTGCGGTATCTCGGAATCATATCCTTGATAACACGGGTCAGAACGTGTCCGATATGCGGCTTGCCATTGGCTGTCGGAGGTCCGTCATAGAAAATATAATCCGGGCATCCTTCTTTTTCATCCATACTCTTCTGGAAGATATTTTCGTCATCCCAGAATTTTTCAACTTCTTTTTCACGCTCAACAAAATTCATGTCTGTTGAAACTTTCTTATACATAGCTTTGATCCTTTCTTAAAATATATTTTGGAAAAGGAATCTTCTAAAATAAAGAAAGACCTCCGTCCGTAATAGGACGAAGGTCTGAAATTCCTTTCGTTGTACCACCTGTTACAGCATACTTGGATCTTCCCGATCCGCATATGGTATTCTTTAACGCAGAACTCACGTCAACCCTTACTCCTCGAAATCTGTCTCACCGGAATCACCGGTATGCCTGTTAAATGCTTCCGTTTCAGGGGTTGCTGCTCTGGAGTGATCTTCAGAAATCTCTTACTGATACCGGGCTTACACCTTCCCCGGCTCGCTGGGATGTTCAGATAAATCCTACTCTCTCCGTCATCGCTTTAACCTGTAGTCTTCCATACAGAATTATTATAAAGAGATTCTGCCTGCTAGTCAAGGTTTTTTCTTTTTCTGCGATGTCTTTCTGCGATGTCTTTCTGCGATGTCTTTTCCGCCTGTGCCGTCTGCTTTTTGCCTGCTTATATTTTATCCATGCAACCGCTCCCGTCACAAGTACCAAAACCACTGCGACCACAGCGATAAGCACCACCGGCCTGCTCTCTTTCTCCTTCCTGTCTGTCGTTGTGCCAGTCTTTTCTGTTCCTTTTGTTATTGTCGGTTTCTCTACCGACTTTTTATTATCCAGCGTTACATCTGCCTTCCCTACGATCTGTCCTTCATAGGTATATGTAACGGTTCCCTCATTGACGGAACCATCCTTTGCTTTAACTTCCGCTTTCAGATCTGAAAACTTCACGTTGGGGGGCAGTACTACATAAGCATTTTCCTCATCTTTATATGACCGTACTCCGTCTGCTTTTTCCAGATCTTTCAGCATCACTTTCGAGAAATTATTAAATCCATAATCAAAGATGGCTCTGGTATCCGTATACGCATCTGACCCGAAATCATATAGCACCACTGCAACCAACTGCAGCTCTCCGTTATCTGCCATCGTCACCAGGGTCGTTCTTGCCTGATCTGTATAACCGGTCTTTCCACCTTTGCAATACTCATAATAATTTGCATTCTGTGGCCAGAGCATCTTATGCTTCTGATTGACCGTTCTCACCTCATTTACCAGATTGGTCGGTGGAATCTGATGTGTCAGTGACTGTGCGATCGTCCGAAATGCTTCTTTCTGATATACTGCTGCCCCAATCAGAGCCATATCATGAGCTGTCGTATAATGTTGCTCATCATGAAGTCCATTTGCATTCGTCCAGTGTGAGCCGGTACATCCCAGTGCATCTGACTCTTCATTCATCGCCTCTATAAAGGTATTGTAGTCTCCGCCCATCTGCTTTCCAACGCTCTCTGCAACTGCATACGACACTTCATTGGCAGATGCAAGCAACACGGCATATAAAGAATCTTCCAGCGTCAATTCCTCTCCTGCACGCATCCCAATATGAGCATCTCCGTACTGCAGGAAAGAAATACTGTCCTGTGAAAATTCTACTTTATCTGTCAGTTTCGCATGATCCAGTGCAACAAGTGTAGTCAGAAGCTTTGTAATACTTGCCGGATAATGCTGCTTATCGATCTGCTTTCCATATAGGATCGCTCCACTGTTCATATCCATCACAATCGCTGAATCAGCATAAACTGCCGGTCCCTGCGGCCAGTTCGTCAGTCCATTTGAATCCGTCGGCTCTGCATAGCAAGTCTGCCGCTGGGTTTCACGATCCGCCGCTGTATCCCCCTCCTCAGCAAATATCTTTACTGCCGGGGTCAGAACAAACGCTGCTGCCAGTATTGCGGACAGACAGAGCGTGCCATATCTTTTTATATTTATCATAAAAGAGTTCCTCCGATAATCTTCTTTATTATAAATCTCGGCTCTTACTTTTTCAACTCTTTCTGACTACGATGTTTTTTATCTACGATGTTTTTTATCATTCAGAGAATTTCTGACACCTGAATCCGTGCCTGAAACTGCTCTTTCCTGCTGCTCTTCAGCCCCCTCTCAGGCACACTCAATATGCAATCCTGCAAATAAATCTCCCAGACATATATTCAGCGGATCAGATTCTTCCTCCGTCAGCGTCTGCCGGCAAATCAACTGATACTCCGGATTCAGTTCCAACTTCCGGATCAGCTTAGCAGTATTCAGTGCATCATCCAGTCCGTCATGCATCCTTCCGTCCTGCGTAAGATCACAGAGCATCAAAGCCTCCTGAAGACTGACTGCTTTTTCAAAACTGTATTTCTTTCCAAAAACTTCCTGATAATCGATCCATCTTTCCGGGGCCATAAAGCTTTGGATTTTTTCATCCTGCAGTTTCTTAGATCTGACCTCATGTGACAACTGTGAAAAATCACTGTTGCTCCATGCAAACACCTGATACTCTCTATCTCCAATCCACTCTGTCAATTCTAAAAGACGCTCTCTTAATTTCGGTGCATTCTTGATCTGCCGATTCTTGATTCCAGTCATATTTGCGATAAAGTTATCAATCACTCCATGTTCAGGATGAACATATAAGCAGATTTCATCCCGTCTTCTGTATCGTTCATCAAGGAGAACCGCTCCAATCTGAATAATTTCACTGGCGTATTTATAATTCTTATTTCTATAATCCTTTGGTACTTTACACATCTCTAAGTCTATTACTAAATAATTCATACAAATCCTCCTCTTGTTCTTTTTTAATTTTCTCATTCCTTAATATTTTCCAAACTGCTTTTTAAATGGTTTCTAAAGTCCATTTTATCTGATAAGCTGTGGCATAAACTCCCCATCACTTTTTTGCATAAATCCAGTATAATTAATTTTTTTCTATCATATTTTTACTGACTGTTTTTTCAGATTCTCATTCATATTTCCATGTGATCTGATATTCTGTTCCCGTCGTTTCTCCAAGCTGCATGATATAATTCTCAATCATCTTTTTTGCCCGCTCCTGTGCATTTACAAGAAGTGCTGTATTCTCTTCTGCTGTTTTTATCATTTCATTTCTTGCATTTTCTACCGCACCGGTTGCATCTTCCGCAGTAATTTCATTTTTATTAATCCCGTCTTCACTGAAAATATAGGAGTCAGAATTATACGAATCATCATCTACATTTACCTGTTGTACTTCAGCTTCAGGAATTGTGACCGTTACATCGGTTCCATTTACTTTCATCTGCACTTTCGACATATCAATGCCAAGTTTCACCGTTCCGGTATATTCAATCCAGAATTGCCGGTCCTTTTCCCCAAAATGCCAGATTCCCGTACCTGCCGGCTTTTCGGATTTTGCCACATTATGATAATAACATTCTACTGTTGCAAGTTTACAGATGGAACGGACCTGCATAATATCCGGCTCTGTACTTTTTGCTGCCTCTTTGTCTTCTGATTTTCCGCATCCACTTAACAGACTGATCAGCAGGATTCCGATCAGGGAAAGGGTTATGATCTTCTTTTTCATTTGTATCCACCTCACTTAATTATAACTGTATATTCATCATCCACCTGATCAACCCATGGTTCAATCAGACCGGAAATTGCAGAAATCGCATTTTCTTTTGCAAGCTCCGTAATCCGGGTTTCTTCATTTGCTTTCTTTTTCAGATCTTCTTTGCTGACTTTGTACGCATCAGCAGAAATTGTTGCAGTATTATATTCATCTTTCTCGAAAATATATTTCAATGACCCTTCATTGACACTACAGTCCAGAATTTTTGCCTCTGGAACAGTAATCCTTATTTCCTTTTTATCCGGATTCACTTTCACTTTCAGTTTATCAAAATCAATTCCCGCACTCACAGTTCCCTCATATGCCACATGATAAAGAAGCGTCTTTCCGTCTTCATCATAACCGGCTGCTACCGCATTATACGTATACTCAAGTGTAGACAGTTCACTGATATCTAAAATTTTTTCAATCGATGACTGACTGATCGTTGTTACCTCTCCTTCTTTTGAATCAAAAAATCCTTTTTTTATAACAAATACGATCAGAACGATCACTATAATTCCTATAACTCCTTTTATCAATCCTGGAATGGAAGTGAGTACTTTCAAAGGATTGATCTTGGGAACAGCACCTTTCTTTTTTCTACTTTTGTTCTTCATTCTTTTTTCTCCTCATAAGTTCTTTTTCAGATTTTCTTTTTGAATACTTACATTTTTCATGTTTCTTGCTGTTTCGGATTTATTCAAGTATAATAAATATTAAATTATAAATACACTTCTGGAAAGCAGAATTATTTCAATGTATTTCTCATATTTTGTGACATAAAAGGGTGAATTTATCATCTGAAAGCACATGAAAATGTGCATGAAAATGCTATCGTAAAATGCTATGAATTTTGCTATTGAGAATCGCTTGATTTTATGATAGAATAAAAGTTGTTTCCGAGGTACTTTGAGACGAAAATACAGTATGTTCCTTTAGTTAAACGGATATAACGGATCCCTCCTAAGGGAAAGCCGAGGCATTCCCCAAATTAGGGAACGTTCTAATGTTACCAAATCGAAAAAATCTGTAGATTGACAACTCGAAAATGAGTTGATAATCTTATATATGGCCGAAGGGAAAAATCCCAGAAACCCAGTAAAAT
>OLSC01000967.1_pt1 | contig 30782 bp, 21 predicted proteins | sample 1672881 | NCBI WGS metagenome assembly OLSC01 (sample SAMEA3136733, study PRJEB25190) | human gut metagenome | biome: human gut; feature: human-associated habitat; material: faeces | place: Austria | collected 2013
ACAAATTGTGACGCACATCTTGCAGAAAGCCTTTTTCAAACACGCTCTAGCATTATAAATATGGAAACTGACAGAAGATGTTATTCTAGGTGAAAGCGTGAATAACACGTGTTTTTTGCGTGTAAAAAGCTTTTCCGGAGTAACATTTTTGCGTTTAACCGTTTAACCGGATGCTTTTATCTGCTGGACCAGGATAAACGGTATGGCAGCTATCAGCTGCAGTGTTATATAGCGGATGCTTTTATCCGTTTGATAAAGGAGAATGAAAAATGGAAGAGACAACGATTGCTGCGATTTCCACAGCCATGAGCGCATCGGGAATCGGGATCGTCAGGATCAGTGGCCCGGAGGCTTTTGAGATCGCATCCGGAGTATACCGTTCCAAGGGTGGAAAAAAATCTCTGAAAAACGTCCCAAGCCACACCATTCATTATGGATATATTTATGATAACGAAGAAATGGTAGACGAAGTGCTGGTCATGGCCATGCGCGGACCACGGACATACACAGGAGAAGATACCATAGAAATCGACTGCCACGGCGGCGTTTTAGCCATGAAAAAGGTACTTGAAACTGTGCTGAAAAACGGAGCCATTATTGCCGAGCCGGGAGAATTTACCAAGCGTGCATTTCTCAATGGAAGGATCGATCTTTCCCAGGCGGAGGCCGTTATGGATGTGATACAGTCCAAAAACGAGTACTCATTAAAGAATTCTGTAGGACAATTAAAAGGTTCAGTCCGAAAAACAGTACAGAATATCAGGGAAAAACTACTGTACCATATAGCGTACATCGAATCGGCATTAGACGATCCGGAGCACTATGATCTGACAGGATATTCGGAAGAATTAGAACAGATCGTGGCAGAAGAAAAAGAAAAAATACAGAACCTGTTAAAAACAGCCGGAGACGGAAAGATCATACAGGAAGGTATCCGGACCGTGATCCTGGGAAAGCCGAACGCAGGGAAATCTTCTCTGCTGAACCTGCTTCTGGGAGAAGACAGAGCCATCGTGACCGATATCGCAGGAACCACCAGAGACGTACTGGAAGAGTATATCAACCTGCATGGGATCACATTAAAGATCGCTGACACAGCCGGAATCCGCCAGACGGAAGACATCGTAGAGAAAATCGGCGTATCCAAAGCCAAGGAAATGGCAGCAGACGCAGACCTGATCCTCTATGTTGTAGATTCCTCCGTACCGTTAGATGAAAACGACGAAGAAATCATAAAAATTTTGCAAGAGAAAAAGACAATTGTCCTCTACAGCAAGACAGACCTTGAATCTGCTATAGATATAGAGGATTTAAAGAGCAGAATAAACCAGCCGGTGATCCCAATCTCCGCAAAAGAAGAAACCGGGATCACAGACCTGGAAGAAAAAATCCGGGAAATGTTCTTCAGTGGGGAGATTGACTTCAATGATGAAGTCTACATCACTAATGAACGCCACAGACAGGAGCTTTTAAAAGCGCAGGAAAGTCTTTCTCTGGTAGAAAATAGCATAGAAAGCGGAATGCCGGAGGATTTTTATTCCATAGACCTGACAGATGCATACGAAAGTCTGGGACGGATTCTGGGAGAATCACTTGGGGAAGACCTTGTTAATGAGATATTTTCTAAATTTTGTATGGGGAAATAATAACCGCATGGGCTGCGGAGGCCCCGGCCGAATGGCCGCATAGATTGCGGCTCCCTGCTGTATGCCACATGGACTGCGGAAGCCCGCAGAGGGTAGATCACATTGGAATGTGAGAAAACCGCAAAGGGGCACAAGGCCGCGCCCCTCTGCACACCCCTGGGCCTTTTTTATATAGTGCAGCGACTGTGGAAAGCTGAAAGAAACTAACTTGTGTCTGTATGCTTCTGTATCGGCAATTCGACACTGAGCCGAAATGTATCAAACGGAACTTTGTATATTTCTATAGGATATATATTGTTGCATAATATAGATTGCGGAGATCTGGCCGCATATGCCGCATAGGCTGCGGCCCCCTGCTGTACGCCACATGGACTGCAGAATTCCGCAGACGTGCATCGCACGTCGAGAACCTCATTACAGTTCCACTGCAACCCCCTCGGCACAACGTTCCGCATCCAATACCGAAGCATACAGACAAAAGTCAACACCGTACCCCACACCACAACCCAAGAACTCAAAACAACCTCGGCACAACGTTTCACATCCAACACCGAAGCATACAGACAAAAGTCAGCACCGTATCACACACCACAACCCAAGAACTCCTAAAAAAAGCCCGAGGGGTGTGCAGAGGGGCCGTGGCTTTACGGCCCCTTTGCGGTTTTCCACAGCTTCTCAAAGCAAAAAAACCAGGCCTTCTGCCAAGAAATCAAAACTAAAACCAAAAACCAACCACACAATAAACAAAGAAAAAGAAAATCATAAAGAAAAATAAAGAAAAAGAATAAGAGAAAAAATAAAGGAGAAAAAGCATGAAAAATCTGGAACAGTTTTTCGACATCATAGTAGTAGGCGCCGGCCACGCAGGCTGCGAAGCATCACTGGCATGCGCCCGCTTAGGGCTCAACACAGTCATGTTCACAGTCAGCGTAGACAGCATCGCCCTTATGCCCTGCAACCCCAACGTAGGCGGCAGCTCCAAAGGGCATCTCGTCCGCGAGCTGGATGCTCTCGGTGGAGAAATGGGTAAAAATATAGACAAAACCTTCATCCAGTCCAAAATGCTCAACCAGTCCAAAGGCCCTGCAGTCCATTCCCTTCGTGCACAGGCCGATAAACAGACCTACAGCACAGAAATGAGAAAGACATTGGAAAATACAGAGAACTTAACCATCCGCCAGGGTGAAGTGACCGAGCTTCTGGTAGAAGACGGGCACATCACCGGTGTAAAAACCTTCTCAGGAGCCACCTACCACGCAAAAGCTGTAGTCCTCTGTACAGGAACCTACCTCAAGGCCCGCTGCATTTACGGCGACGTCAGCAACTATACAGGACCGAACGGCCTTCAGGCAGCCAATTATCTTACGGATTCCCTGAAAAAGCTGGGGATCGAAATGTTTCGTTTCAAAACAGGAACTCCGGCCAGAATCGCCGGAAACACCATTGATTATTCTAAGATGGAAGAGCAGTTCGGAGATGAAAGAGTCGTACCGTTCTCTTTTTCCACAGACCCGGAAGCTGTACAGATCGAGCAGAAATCCTGCTGGCTGACCTATACAAACGAAAAAACACACGAGATCATCCGTGCAAATCTGGACAGATCCCCCCTTTATTCCGGAATGATCGAAGGAACCGGACCACGTTACTGTCCGTCCATTGAGGATAAAGTAGTTCGTTTTGCAGACAAAAAACGCCATCAGGTATTTATCGAACCGGAAGGTCTTTACACAAATGAAATGTACATCGGCGGAATGTCCAGCTCCCTGCCGGAAGATGTTCAGTACGAGATGTACCATTCTGTACCAGGTCTGGAGAACGCCAAGATTGTAAAAAATGCCTACGCTATTGAGTATGACTGCATCAATCCGCGCCAGCTCTATCCCACACTGGAATTCAAAAAGATCAAGGGCCTTTTCAGCGGCGGACAGTTTAACGGAAGCTCCGGATATGAGGAAGCAGCCGCTCAGGGCCTCATAGCGGGAATTAATGCGGCTATGGAGGTAAAAGGCCGGGAACAGCTGATTTTGGACCGCTCAGAGGCATATATCGGCGTTCTCATTGATGATCTGGTAACAAAGGAGAACCATGAGCCATACCGAATGATGACAAGCCGTGCTGAGTACCGTCTGCTTCTCCGACAGGACAACGCAGATCTCCGCCTTCGCAAAAAAGGCTGGGAGGTCGGCTTGATCGATGATGAGACATACCATAAATTACAGGAAAAAGAGCGTCGGATCCAGGAAGAGATCGAGAGAGTGGAACATGCAACCGTAGGTGGTTCTGCAGAGGTACAGAGCCTTCTGGAATCTCTGAACAGTACCCTTCTGAAATCCGGAACCACCATTGCAGAGCTGATCCGTCGGCCGGAGCTTAACTATAAGGTGCTTGCACCCATCGATAAAGAAAGACCGGAGCTTCCGGAAGATGTATGTGAGCAGGTAGAGATCAATATCAAATATGATGGCTACATCCGCCGCCAGATGAAGCAGGTAGAGCAGTTTAAGAAACTGGAGCAGAAAAAGCTTCCGGAAGACATTGATTACGAAGATGTAGGAAGCCTCCGCATTGAGGCACGCCAGAAGCTGGAAGCCTACAGACCGGTGTCCATCGGCCAGGCGTCCCGTATCTCAGGTGTATCCCCGGCTGACATTTCCGTGCTTCTTGTATATCTGGAAAGCAGATCCGGACACAAACACTGATAATACAAAGAATAACAGTAACTATTCAGAAGGCAGGCGTTTTGGCACGTTTTTTGCCAAAATCCCGAGACATATAAGGCAAAATGATATCACCGAAGGTGATTTGGAATGCATTTTGACTCGTAACTGTGAGGGTACTGAACAGTTATGAATAACAATAAAACACAGAAAATAAGAGAGGAAGCTGCATGTACAATTTAGAAATCCTGGAAAAAGGCTGCGAGGAGCTTGGGATCGCACTCAATGACACGCAGAAAAACCAGTTTATCCGGTTCTACGAATATCTTGTAGAAAAAAACAAAGTCATGAACCTCACCGGTATCACAGAATTTGACGAGGTTCTCGTGAAACATTTCCTGGACAGCCTCTGCTGCGTCAAGGCTGTAGATATGAGCAATGTAAAAACCGTTATGGACATCGGAACCGGTGCCGGATTCCCGGGTGTTCCCCTGAAGATCGCCTTCCCGGAAGTGGAAGCCTGCCTTCTGGACTCCCTCAATAAAAGAGTAAAATTCCTGGAAGAAACCTTTGCGCTCCTGGGCCTGGAGGGGATTTCCGCCATTCACGGAAGAGCTGAAGAATATGCAAAAAACAAAGCCTACAGAGAAAAATATGATCTCTGCGTATCCAGAGCAGTATCCGGACTTGCAACCCTGTCTGAATACTGTCTCCCGTATGTAAAAGTCGGAGGGCTTTTTGTCTCCTATAAATCCGGTTCTGTAAAGGAAGAAGCAGAAGCAGCAGAGAAAGCAGTAAAGATCCTTGGTGGAAAGATCAGGGATATTCAGTACTTTGACCTTCCGGGATCTGAGATCGGCCGCTCCCTGGTCATTATCGAGAAGGTAAAGAACACCCCGAGCAAATATCCGAGAAAAGCCGGAACACCGCTCAGAGAGCCACTGGCATAAGATACCTCCTGTCGAACAAAGTCAAAATTTGTCCGACAGGAGATTTTTTTGTCTGGGAGTTTCACAAAATTATCACAAATTTATCCTACTTTTATCACAAATTACTTTTACACTATAATCCGATGGAGATGCCCCTGGATTCCCCCATTCTCTGTTTCATCCGGGGGCATTTTCTATTGGTATTGAAAAGATGCCAGAGTCAAAGGGCTTCAGTTTCGGGATCTTTTGCCTCTGGCATCTTATAAAATGGGAAATCGATAATTAAAAAAAGTATTTCCCTGAGAATAAAAGGAGGAGAGTAAAGTGATCGAAGTAAGTAATCTGGTCAAAAAGTATGGCGATCATACTGCAGTTGACCATCTTTCCTTTCAGATCGAAAAGGGGAAAATTTACGGATTCCTGGGCCCCAACGGTGCAGGAAAATCAACAACTATGAACATGATCACAGGATACATTGCTTCCACAGAAGGAAAAGTGATGATCGATGGTCATGATATTCTGGAGGAACCGGAGGCAGCCAAGAAATGTATCGGCTATCTGCCGGAAATGCCGCCGCTCTATTTTGACATGACTGTTCTTGAGTACATGAAATTTGCGGCTGATCTGAAAAAAATCCCAAGAAACCAAAAAGACAAGCAGATAAAAGAAGTCATGGATATGGTAAAGATCACAGACATGAAAGACCGTCTGATCAAAAACCTTTCCAAAGGTTATCGCCAGAGAGTGGGCCTTGCACAGGCGATCCTGGGATATCCTGAAGTGATCATCCTGGATGAGCCGACAGTAGGACTTGACCCGAAGCAGATCATCGAGATCCGTGACCTGATCAAAGGCCTGAAGCAGAAGCACACGGTTATCCTAAGCTCCCATATCCTTTCCGAGGTAAGAGCAGTGTGTGATTATGTTCTGATCATTTCCCATGGAAAGCTGGTAGCCAGCGATACACCGGATAATCTGGAACGTCTGGCAGCAGGCTCCAACAGCCTACTTATGAAGGTAAAAGGCGAGAAAGACACGATTCGAAAAGCTCTGGAAACGATCGAAGGCGTAACCGGGGTGGAAATGTCCTATGACAGCGATGAAAAATTGTGGAAAACAAAACTTTCCATTCAGGAAAATGTGGATATCCGTGAAAAAGTCTTCTACGCTATGGCAAAAGCGAATTGTCCGATCTACGAGATGCAGGTTAAGAGGGTTTCCCTTGAGGATGTATTCCTTGAACTTACCGAAGGAGAGAAAAAATCCGCCGGAAAACCGGAAAGCTCACAGTGGAAACCGGTAGAAGACAGATCATCGGAAGAAGAAAAAACTCAGGAAGAAAAAAACGGGGAACCAGAGAAGGCTTCTGATGAGAAAGAGGGGGATCAGTCATGACAGCGATTTTTAAAAGAGAACTGAAAAGCTATCTGACCTCCATGGTTGGATATCTCTTCATATTTTTTGTCCTGGTGCTGACCGGAATTTATTTTTCCGCATATCAGCTTTCAGGCGGCTATTCAAAATTTGAAACTACCTTAAGCGCACTGACCTTTGTGTTCCTGATCGGTGTGCCGATCCTTTCCATGCGTGTACTTGCAGAAGAGCGCAAGCAGAAAACGGATCAGCTTCTTCTGACCGCACCGGTATCTGTATGGGATATCGTATTTGGAAAATATCTTGCACTGGTAGCTGTGTTTGCCATTCCGGTCGTGATCATGTGCGTTTATCCGCTGATCATGAGTAAGTTTGGAACGATTTCCTATGCTTCCGCATACACCGGGATCCTGGGATTTTTCCTTCTGGGATGCGCGAATCTGGCGATCGGTGTATTTATGTCAGCACTTACAGAAAGCCAGGTAATTGCAGCAGTACTTACTTTTGTATTCCTGTTCGCCTTCTATATGATGAACGGAATTTCTTCATTCTTTTCACAGACCTCCATGTCAACCGCAGTGGCATTTGGACTTCTGATCGTGGCAATCGCTATCATCATTTATACCATGATCAAAAATGTCCTGATCTCTGTAGTGATCGGAGCTGTGGGAGAGATTGCCCTTGTGATCGTATACGTTGTAAAATCCAGTATTTTCCAGGGTGGTATCCAGAAGGTGCTGAACGTATTTAACCTGAGCGGACATTATGATAATTTTACAAACGGCGTGTTTGACGTGACAGGAATCGTTTATTTTATTTCTGTTATTGCGATCTGCCTGTTCCTTACCATGCAGTCCATTCAGAAGAGACGCTGGAACTAGGGGGTGAAGGGAAATGAAATTCAGTGAGAAATTTAAGAAAAATAAAGGCGAGGCAGCCGTACCGGAGACCGCACAGGACTCCGGCAAAAAGAAACATAAACCGGATCCGAAAAAGCTGGTAGGCACCATCAGCAAAAAACATATCAAAAATGGTTCCTACAGCATGGCTATGGCAGCCGTCTTTATCGTGATCGTGGTTGTGATCAATATGATCGTCGGGGCGATCCCATCCAAATATTCACAGCTGGATGTAAGCTCATCCAAGCTTTACACCATCGGTGATGAAACAAAGAAGGTACTGAAGGCACTGGATAAGGATGTTACCATTTATCAGATCGCGGCAAGCGGTTCTGAGGACGACACGATCTCCAATCTGCTTTCACGTTATAAAGATGAGTCCAAGCATATTAAAGTTGAGGTGAAAGACCCTGTTGTAAATCCGAAATTTGCATCGGAATATACAACCGATGATCTTGCGTCAAACAGCCTGATCGTAGTCTGCGGCGACAGAAACAAGGTTATCAATTACAACGATATGTATTCCTCTTCAGTAGACTATAATACCTGGCAGCAGACTACTACCGGATTTGATGGAGAAGGACAGATCACAAGTGCGATCGGTTATGTAACATCCGAGGATCTTCCGATCATGTATACCTTATCCGGACACGGAGAAAAAGATCTGGATTCCAGCTTTAAAGAAGATATCCAGAAAGCAAACATTGATATTAAGGAGCTGAACCTTCTCACAGAGGGAAAGGTTCCGGATGATGCAGACTGCCTGATGATCGTATCTCCGACTAGCGATATTTCCGAGGAAGAAAAAACAGAGCTCCTGGATTATCTGGAGGCAGGCGGAAAAGCTATGATCTTCTCGGATTATACACAGGATGATCTGCCGAACTTTGATGCGGTTCTTGAAAATTATGGTGTAAAGTGTGCAGAGGGAATCGTATTTGAGGGTGATAATCAGCATTATGGAATGCAAATGCCATATTATCTTGTACCAACAGTCAACAGCACAGATGCAAGCTCTGAGACAGCTTCTGCAGGCTCCTATGTACTGGCACCGTATGCACAGGGCATTCAGAAAACAGATGATGTAAGAGATACTGTAACCATCGACAGTATCCTGACAACCTCTGACAAGGCTTACTCCAAAACAAATATGCAGAGCAGCAATATCGAAAAGGAAGACGGAGATGCAGACGGACCGTTTGATCTTGGTGTTGCCATCACTGAGAAACTGGATGATGATAAGGAAACACGGATTGTTTACTACTCCACAGCAAATCTGATGGAGAGCCAGGTGAACCAGATGGTATCCGGCGGAAATGAAAAGCTCCTTCTGGAGTCCTTGAATTGGATGACCAGCACGGACGACAGTAATTCCGTTTCTATTCCATCCAAGAGCCTTGAGTCCACAAGTCTGACAGTAACCGATTATGATGCAGCCTTCTGGAAGATCTGTACCATTGGTCTGATCCCGGGAGTGTTCCTTGTTGCAGGATTCCTGATCTGGCTTAAGAGGAGAAAAGCATAATGAAAAAATCGACCAAACTTGTTTCAGCAGTTGTTGTTCTGGCAGTTCTCGGCGGCGTTTATGTGGGACTGAGCACCTATGTATCCAAAGAAGAAAAGTCAGAGAGCAGCAGCGAAGAGGAAAGCAAAACAGAAGTGTTTTCCGTGAAAACGGATGACATTAAATCTCTGGAATTTATCGTAGACAAGAAGGAAGTGACCTTTGAGAAAAAAGATGATTCCTGGGTGAAAAAGGATGAGACTGCTTTTCCTGTAAATCAGACAACTCTGGATTCCGCAGCTTCCGCCATCGAAAAGGTGGAAGCGGACAGAGTCCTGGAGGATGTGGAGGATCTTACGGAATACGGACTGGATTCTCCATCTAACACAGTAACCGTTGATACCGCTGATGGGACAACGAAGCTCAACATCGGAGATGAGAATACGTCTACGAATCAGTATTACATTTCCAAGGATGATGATGACAGCACGGTATATGTAGTGGCAGCGGACACAGTGTCTCCGTTTATGGATTCCCTTTATGATTATGCACAGGGAGAAGATTTCCCAACAATTGATTCTTCCACAGTGAAAAAGGTCCAGGTCAGCGAGGATAAAGATTCCTATGTCCTGGAAGAAAATTCCGACGGAGCTACCTGGAATGTTTCCGGTGACGGAAGCAGCGATAAAGAGTCTGCCGATACAACGGCAGCAGGAAACGTAACCTCCGGACTTGGAAGCTTTGCATTTGACCAGTTTGTAAACTACAATGCAGAGGATCTTTCCCAGTATGGCCTTGATAAGCCCTATGCGACGATTACAGTGGATTATCAGGAAGAGGTGAAGAATGACAGCACAGACAGTACAGAATCCGGAGAAAACGATTCTACGGCCTCTGAGAGCGATTCTGAGAGCAGTGACACTACTGACACGGACAGCAGCTCAGAAGATGCAGACAGCAAGACAACCACAGTGGATAAACAGCTTGTCATTTATGTTGGTGATGAGGCAGGAGATGGCAGCAGATATGTAACGGTAGATAACAAACAGATCTATACAATGTCAACGGATACACTGAGTGCAGTTATTGACAAGACGCCGTCAGATCTCTGGTCACTGATCGTCAATTATCTGTCTGTAAAAAATCTGGATCAGCTCCAGGTTACTTACGGTGAAACAACAAGTACTGTAAATGTTTCACGTGAAACATCCACAGATGATGACGGAAACGAAAAAGAAACAACAACCTATCAGCTGGATGGTAAGGAAATAGAAAGTACAACCTTTACCACCTTCTACAACAAGCTGATAAACATGGCAGGACAGAAGAGACTGACAGACGCTTATACACCGGCTGCAGATCCGGAGATGACCGCTGTATTCACAGACTCTGACAAGAACCAGACAACCGTTACCTTCTACACATATGACACAAACTATTATGCAGCTGTCGTTGGAGACAAGGTATTTCTTGTAAACAAAATGACAGTAAAAGAAATGTTCAATGCATATGAAACCATGGTAAACGGTGAAACAGAGACAGAAGCCACAGCAACACCAACAGCTGAGGCGGAAAAATAAAATATTAAGAAAATAAATAAAAATACCTCGGAGATCCGCAAACAATAAGGTGATCTCCGAATATCCGTTTGATGATCAGATATTCGGAGACACCACACAGATCAGGATTTTCCGGGGTGTTTTTATGTTGCTGTTATTTTACGGTCCTTACAGATGAATAAGGTCCGTATATTTTTTTACCGTTTGTGATGCGGTATGCACGGATACAGTATTTGGTTGCGGTGCCTGGCTTTTTATCGGTGTAGGTTGTATTTTTTGTATTGCCGATAGCTTTCCAGGTTTTACCATGAAGACGGTAAATGGTGTAGCATAGGTGATGATTCCGTCTGTTTTTGCGGTCAGTGGATTAGATGCATACCAGGTTGCCTTTCCATTGAAAACCGCAGGCTTGCAGTCAGAAAGAGCTCCGGTTTGTGAGTAGATCTGAGAAGTCATATTGCCGCTTCTTCTGAATCTGACAGGAGTGTTTCTGAACTGAAATCTGCTGCATAGGTCAGGCACGGTGTACTGGCGATCATGGCAGCGGAGATCATAAGGGATAGCAGTTGGGTTGTTCTCTTTTTCATAGATTTCCTTCTTATGTATGCGTGAATTTTTGGCTGCAGGTAAGTCTCTTATGTATGCGTGAATTTTTATGTTGCAGGTAAGTCTCTTATGTATGCGTAGATTTTATGTTGCAGATAAGTCTCTGTAATTGTCGCAGCTTGCTTTGCGTAACTGTGCAGGGATTTACCTGATCAGATCTAAGCAAATGAGGATGCTTTTATCCGCTTGATTTTCTGTAGCTGCTATAATTGTAGCGTAGAGAATTGGTGGAGACAACATAAAAAAACTGTACAGAAGCTCAGATGAGATTCTGTACAGTTTTAATTTTTCTATATCTAACAGAAGGTTCGGGGGAGCTTCTGTCAGTAACTAAGTATTATGCAAGACCTCTTTCTTCCAGCCAGTCGAAGAGAACAACTTTTTCTGCTTTCTTTCTCTTGGTCATGTGATTGAACTGAAGGATCGTCAGGATCGTGAAGATCACTAACAGTGCAACCATTACAATAATGGAAGTGGTAATGCTCCGGCCACCGCTGATCGTTGCACGGAATGCATCGACCGTATAAGTAAACGGAACGTATGCATGGATCTTTGCAACGAATGAAGGTGAAACCTCAACCGGATAAGTTCCGGCAGATCCTGCAAGCTGAACGACCATGAATACCAGCATCAGGAAGCTTCCTACTTTACCAAGAGTAATGTTGAAGAAGTACATGATAGAGGTAAAGGTCATTGATGTCAGGCAGGCGAAGAGTACGGTTTTGCCCATCTCTGCAGGTGTGAATCCGTTAAATGCACGTAACAGCAGGATCAGGCAGATTCCCTGAAGGATCGCTACCGGATAAAGGACGGAAGCCTTGCTTGCCCACCATGCGAAACCGGATTTCAGTTTGCCCTTATACTGAGCCAGAGGATACATCAGGCAGAATGCCAGTGCGCCGACCCAGAGGCCAACAGACATCATGTAAGGTGCCATTGCGTGTCCGTTATTCGGGACATCGGTAAGTTTTGTTTCATCGCTTACAACAGGAGTTGCGAACATTTTGATCGTTTCATCACTTGCTGAATTGTCTTTTACAGTGGTAGCTCCATCGCTGAGGCTTGTGGTCAGTGTCTTGGAACCGTCCTTCAGTTCTTTCATACCGCTTCCAAGCTTCTTGGAGCCATCATACAGCTGAGAGGAACCGCTCTGAATCTGGGCAGCGCCATCTGCAAGCTGTTTTGCACCATTGTTAAGTGTGCTGTTGTTGCTTACAAGCTTCTCGGTACCGCTGAGAAGTGTTGAGGTACCGTTTGCTAATGTCTTAGTTCCGTTTGCAAGAGTAGTAGCACCGCTGGAAAGGGTTTTGGCTCCTGTTGAGAGCTTTTTGGTACCGCCTGTAAGAGCGGAGCTGTTTTCGGAAAGCTTAGCAACACCATCGGTGTAGGTTGTGATTCCGGTTGTCAGTGTTCCGGAACCATCGGCTAATGCTTTTGTTCCATCTGCAAGAGTAGCAGCACCGCTGGAAAGAGCATTGGCTCCTGTTGCCAGTTTCTTGGTGCCGTCTGTAAGAGCAGCACTGTTTTCGGAAAGCTTTGCAATACCATCGGTGTAAGTTGTGATTCCATCTGTCAGTGCCTTAGAACCATCTGCCAGCTGACCTGCACCGGATTTGATATCCGGAAGTGCGTCAGTGATCTGCTTGCCGGCTGTTTTCAGATTCTTTGCACCGTCGTTGAGCTGCTTATCATAAGATGTCAGTTGGTCAAATCCATCGTTCAGAGCTTTGATTCCTGTTGCTGCAGCCGGGAAGGCTTCGACTGTGCCGTCTTCCAGAGACTGAAGTCCTGCGGAAACGTTCTTGGTTCCTGTGTTTACAGCCTGTGCACCCTGGTACAGCTGAGTAACACCTGCAGAAAGCTGAGCGATCAGATCTGTAGGAAGCTGACTTGTAGCTGCAGATAACTGCTCTGCACCTGCGCTCATGGTTGTTGCACCTGCACTCATCTGGTTTGCACCATCTGTCATGGTTGTTGCACCCTCAGAAAGTGTGCCGGCACCCTGAGTCAGTCCTCCGGAGATCTGAGTCAGTCCGGAAGCTGCTTCGTTAAGCTTGGAAGCAACAGTATTCAGGTTTTCCTGAGTAGAAGAGAGCTGACCGGATACACCAGCTGCAAGCTGTGAAACCTGATCAGAATAGCTGCTCATGTAAGAACCGTCCACGCCAGTCATTCCACCGGCTACGCTGTTTAAAGCGTTGATCACATCATTCAGAGCTGCTGCGGAAATGGTTCCGTCCTCAGAAGCGGTTGCTTGAATCGCCTGAAGCTGTGCTGCTAAATCGGTCATTGTCTGTCCGGCAGTACCAATCTTGGTATTTGCATCAGTAAGTGCTTCCGTTGTCTGCTGTCCGTATCCTGTAAGGATGCTGCTGACCTGATCACCTACCTGTGAGAACTGTGTGCCTGCATTCTGGAGAGCAGGGATCAGACTGTCTGTGATACTGCTGCTGGTCTGACTTGTGATGCCTGCGGCCTGAGTAATATATCCGGCTGCGTTGTTGATTCCGTCTGCGGCATTGTTCATACCAGCTGCAGCACTGTTCATACCAGCTGCGGCTGTGTCCATACCATTCTTTGCGGACGTAAGGCCGGCTGCAAGCTTGTTGATGGATTCCTGTGTTGTTCCCTCTTTCAGAGCAGAAACCTTATCGTTCAGGGATTTCAGTCCGTTTTCCAGCTGCTGTGTTCCGGATATCAGTGACTGTGAGTCATCGGTTCCTTTGGTAACACCGGTATTCAGCTGAGAGATACCATTGGAAACTGTTGTGAGTCCGTCTTCAAGTTTTGCAAGCTCTTTGGCACCGGCTGCGAGTTTGCCAGCACCAGCCACATAGGTGGTAGTTCCATCTGCAAGAGTGTCAGCACCAGCTACATACTGTGTTGCTCCGTCGGAAAGAGTATCAATACCTGCACTTAATGCATTTGCACCGGATTCCAGGCTGCTTGCGCCGGATTTCAGTGTATCAGAATTTTTATTAAGTTCATCCACACCAGCGGTGTACTGCTGAACACCTTTATCCAGAGTATCCACGCCGGTTGTCAGCTCAGGAACCTTTTCTGTGAGGGTTGCAACGCCGCTGTTCAGCTGATCTGCACCATCGTCCAGGCTCTTTGCACCATCGTTAACCTTTGCAACACCATCGGTGTAGGTCTTAAGACCTTCGGTGAGACTGTCAGCACCGCTTACGAAAGTAAGAGTACTGGTGGAAAGCTTCTTAAGGTTTTTGGTAATTGTTTTGTTACCATCAGCTGCTGTATTCAGTCCGTCTTCGATCTTTCCGGATCCGTCTGCAGCTTCCTGCATTCCGTCACCTGCTTCTGAGATAGAATCAAAAACGGTTTCTGTATAGGTTTCCGTAACCTTGGAAGCAATGTTATCACGAAGCTTCAGCATTGCTGTTTCACTGAGTTTGGAGGCGATATAGTTGGTTCCAGGGTTTGTCTCATAGGATAGCTCCATTTGCTTTGGATCGTTGTCCATTACAGTGGCTGCGTTTGCGGAGAAATTTTCCGGGATTTTGATAACCATGTAATAGGTTCCATTGGCCAGACCGTCCTCTGCTGTCTTGCTGTCTACAATGTTAAATGCCATTGAGTCGTTGTCTTTCAGCTCATCCGTCATGTCCTTACCTATGCTTAAGGTCTTGCCATTATACTCGACAGGTTTGTCTTCGTTTACCACGGCCACTGGCAGGCTGTCTACGTTTCCGTAAGGATCCCACATGGATTTCAGAAACAGACCTGCATAGATGATCGGGATTACGATAATGGCGATTACGACGATAAGCATGAGCTTGTTACGAAGTAAGCTTTTCCATTCGTTTTTGATCATATTACCTATCCCTTTCTTATTAAATTGTATTATCAAACATAGTTGATTAATCAAACTTTATTCCAGTAATGGTGACGAGATCTATTAATCATATTAAAATCTATTAATAGCTTAATACTCCATTATCAAACAAAGTGTTGATTTTCTTTACGTGATGTATTATACTAAACACATACCACAGATACAACCATTAAATATTTACTGAATGTATATTAATAGACGGAAATAATGGAAGTGTCTATTACAAATAAAAAACTACATAATAGACAAAAAGTACTTTATTTACTTTGAATTTATGTGCAGTTGGTAATATTAAATGCAGACAGGATTCCTCTGTTTCAACACAAATATGCAACAGATATCTGGTATCGTGTAGGTCGGCGTCGTTAACAATTTTGATCTTGTCAATTCTTAACAACAGCAGATATCTGGCATCATGCAGATCGGCGTAGAGAAAGCGAAGGCTTTTATTCGTTTGAAGGATGCATTATGCATTGTATGACAGTTGCAGAGTATCGTAAGTAATAGGTGATTGAGGCGGAGGAAACGTGCTTGCTTTTTTGAATTGCAGGGGGAATTAAGATGGCGGAAAAAGTTGACAGAAGAGTACGTAAGACCAAGGCACAGTTGCGAGCGGGGCTTGCCCGTCTTATGCAGAAGAAGAGTATTAAGGAAATTACGGTAAAGGAACTGGTGGAAGAAGTTGATATCAACCGCTCCACATTTTATCTTCACTATACAGATATCTATCAGATGCTGGAATCCATAGAGGCTGAATTGATGGAGGAAATCACGCATCTGGTGGCAGACTATCCTCTGGATCCTCTTAATAATAAGGAGAGCTCGTATCCTTTTATTGAGCAGATATTTACGATCCTGGATCATAATAAGGATATTTGTATCGCACTTCTTGGAAAGAATGGAGATATGGCTTTTGTGAATCGTATAGAAAAACTGATCGCAGATACAGTACTGCATCGCTTGTCAATTCGTCTGCCGAAAGACAACCGTGATATTGAGTATGCGTATGCGTTTTGTCTGAATGGATGCGTGGGAATGATCAAGACATGGCTGTCTTCTGAGAATCAGGAGAGTACACAGCATATGGCAGAGCTGACACATAAGCTGATCGATAATACAACACACATGTATCTGGAGCAGGCACTTAGATAAGAGAAATGTCCGGATGCATGCTGTGAGTCTGGTAAAAAATAAAGAGTATTGTTTCACGTTTGTTTGAGGGAAAACTCATGTTTCACGTGAAACAGTACTCTTTTTTATTGACTTTTTGTTGGTTTATAGCATTTCCATAAATTACTGCATGAAGCTCAACGGCTCTGAACATAAACAATGTTCTTTTGATACGTTGATTTCCAAAATTACTATAGATAAATTTTGATGCTGGATCATAAGTTGTTTTTACAGGAAAATAGCTACCTGTTCCAGGAAATGTTCCGGATCTTCCAGATGAGGAAGATGTCTGGTTTCCGGGATCACAGCGGTTTCAATGGAAGAATTCAGCTTCTGGTATTCCTCTGCGATAAGAGAAGCGGAAGCTTCTTTTTCTCCGGAAATAATATAGATGCATGCATCGGAAGATTCTACGGCATTATTAATGCTGATATTCAGGTATTTGCCAATGTAGCTGGAATACAGATATTTGGCGTTGGAACCACCCTTGTGAGCGGATTCATAATAGGTGTCTACCAGTGTATCTGTTACATGGAAGGGATTGTAGAACAGCTTTTCCATAAACAGACTGCTGATGGATTCGCGGGAAGCTACCATATGATAGATCAGAGTTCCGAAAATCGGAAGCTCGATAAAATACTTAAAGAGCTTGTTGTCTTTACAAGGTGCCTGCTTCAGGGAACTGAAGCTTGGTGGATTGACCAGCATGATCTTGCGGAAATGGTCGGAATTGTTACGGTAAGCCATGATCGCAAAAGAACCTGAGAAACCACTGGCAATAACATCGGTTTCCTCACGAATCACATTCTTGGCAAAATCACAGAGTAACTGAGCAAATACAAAATTGGTATAAGTAATATCCGGTTTTTCGGAACGTCCACATCCAAGAAGATCAATGGTGTAAACTGTATGTTCGGTTGCGAGCTGCTTCTCTATGGCATTCCATTCATAACCGGAAGCGCCTGGCATGATATCATGAATAAGAAGAATAGGGGTGCCATGTCCCTGTTTTGTATAAAAAATCTTTCCAAAACGCCAGTCATAGGTTTTGCTGTGTGGCTGTTCCAGCATATCTTTAAGCTGAGATGTGGCATCTATGAAACGGTTAGCAATATGAATAACACCTGCGGCAGTTCCGACTAAAGCTGCAAGAGTAAGTAGTCTGTGTCCATTTTTCTTCATTAAAAAGCCTCCTGGAATTCGTAAAAATAATCAGGACAGATGTAACGTAATTCAGGTATCTGATCTGATTTTTTCTGAATATTTCTTTGCTTTATTATACGACAGGAACGAAAAATTTACAATGCTTTTGTGGGAACCCTAACCTTGTTATTGTATGCTGACACTACTGTCCATTCTGTTCTTGGCGATGATCGCTAAGTTGCTGTTTGTTCTGCTTTCAGTAACGCGCTTCGCAATGCAAAGAATTTATGTTGATCGCATAAATTGGTGCGGTATGGCTTCGGGCTTTCTGCGGTCTTCGTTTATAAAAAAACTTACGGAATATTGTCAGTGAACAGTAGCATCGCCAATACGCTTCATGATACATAGAAATCAGATTTCGAACCGAATCAAGTAAATACCCTGCTTTAATGAAGAGCAATAAGCAGGGGACTTACTTGTATCAGGAGAAGGAAAAGCTCCTTCTGATAAACTGCGAAGCAGTTATTTGGTTATGAGCAGCAAGTAGCGAAGCGGATGCTGTTATCCGCTGGAATGCTTTTATACTTCAGTAAAATACCAAGTGTTTCACGTGAAACATTGGACTTGTTATCCGACAGAGCTGATGCTATACAGGATTGCCGAGGATGATGTTGATAAGGGTTTTGTTCAGCATCAGTGTGCGGTTCCATGGATTGAGAATTACTCCCTCAACAGACGGTTCTTGCAATGCAGAAGCAAAAATCTTATCAATCTCTGCGGTAAATGTTGACATGATCTTATCACTGCCTTTTAACTCTTCGTCAAAGCTGGTAAATGCAGCCCACCATTGCTTTCCATCGTTGGTTTTGATCGCATGAAGAGAAATTTTTCCATCACCTTTTGGAGGTTCTACAGCAATGATCAGCTGTGCCTGCTCCTGCATTCTGTGACGGATCACGGTGAGAGTATGAGCAAGCATTTCTTCGGTTGCTTCTTTTTGGAGTGCTGCAATGGCAGTTTCGATCTTTTTATTGCCATTTAAAGTCTTGTCTAATTGTTCTTTATAGAAATCGTTGCGATTATTTGTGGTGTTCATGTATAAAATATTCCTTTCGATCAGATGATAAATGACTAGTACATTGTTTTCGAAATAACTATACCAATTACTTGTTGGTGAATCCGACTGCACAGATCTAAAAGCCTCAGCATAGCCAGCTACGCTTGCATTTTTATACCTGCACACTCGAATCAACATCCCACGCGATTAGTATAGTTATTTACGAAACAATGTATTAGCCGCAAACTGCAAGGAGTTTGCGAATGCTTTCTTTATGGATTATAGCATTTCAGGGGAAAATGAGGCAAGAGAAGAAGTGTTTTTTACTGAATCAAATAAGTCCCCTGCTTCAATTACGAAAAAGTAAAAAGTAATAAGTAATAAGCAGTGGGTGGCGTGTATTAGGAAGAATGCAACGGCGTTTAGAAGCAGGGAAAGGAATAGTGGGCATGTCTAAAAACAAGGTACTGCACTAATTCATGTGGCCACTGTTATGGGTACATTGTAAGCAGGTCCTGATAAATTGCAAAGTAGCTATTGGGTGTAGAACTGCGTAGCGAATACGGGTATTTTTATTCGTTTGATCCCAAATTGGATAGATATGTTTGCACACTTGAAGGTGAGTTGCCAGATACTGTCATCAGTATTCCCCATGATTTCGGTCAGATGCTTTTGTGAACTGGATGGGGAATTAACAAGTTAAGTGAATGTAGTAAAAATGTGTAGTTATATGAAAAAATGGAGGGTAAGGCGGAAAATATGGGGGATTTTATAGAAAAACGATATAAGAGTAAGGATGAAATAAAGAGAAATAAGAGATTATTTCTGCGAAGAGAACACTATGATAATGATAATAACACAAACGTTAAGTACGATAAAAAGGACTTTATAAAAGAAAATACTGGCAAATAAATAGAAATAATAGGATATTTACGAATGAAAAAGCATTAAAGTACAAATTATAGTACTTTAAATAAAAAAAAGTACGATAAAACGTACTTTACGTGTATGCACATATAAAAAAGCCTAAAAATGCAAAATGTGCACATGCACACATGCGGCAAAAAGATAAAATATAGATCCGTTCCTACTCTAAACATGTAAAATTTTGATTGATTGAATAAAAGAAAGCAGCAGCTTCGATAAAAAAAATAAACTGTGGGTGGGAAAATACTTGTACTCTTCCTGATAAACTGTAAAACAGCTATTTTGTGTAAAACTATGATCGAATACAAAAATTTTTGTCCGCATGACTGGGATAAAGGGAAGACAGGGAAGTCTTTTACGGCTTGATTTAGAAGAAAAAAGCCTATTAAGTGAAATTTATTTTATGCCAGTTCTATGCCGGAACCTTATTCAGATACATTTTATATTGGATATTACAAAATGAAACTATGCTTGAAAAAGCCTTTAGTTAACATGTACATAACGAATATATAACAGGATTGGAAGAAAAATGAAATAAATACGCAAATCTTTCGTAAACATAATAAAATAAACAAAAATCGAAAATTCCAGTTTCATAATATTATATTTTTTTCACGAGAGATACATGTATTTCACACTATAAAAACACTCCGGGAAAAGAAGTTTCCATTTACTATATATAGATGCTTTTGGGGAATATAAAGATAACAGCCACATTATTTTGTGGATGGAGTTTCTTGTATTTTTTACATGCTTTCGTGATACAGATAATGCCAGAGAGAATATATCGGAGTATTTTTTTGATATTTCTCATTGATTTTATAATGTGTTCGTAACTGTTCAGTACCCTTGCAGTTACAAGTCAAACCGTGTCCTGGATCGATTTCGTTGATGGCATTTTTAACCGGATCGAGGAAGTCACTTGATTCAATTATGAATATTGGTTTGATAATCCATCTTCGGATGTTTCACGTGAAACATCCGAAGACAGATTAAGAATAAAGAGTTATAACCCCATCTTTGACAATTGCAGAAAAAAAAACAGCTGTAGTTCGTGCTTATGTGTTTTATGGTAGGTTTAATATAGATTTTAATCGAATCAAGTAATTCACCTGCTTCAATTGTGAACTACAATAAGCAGTGTTTGGGGACTTGCTTGTATCAGGAGAAGCACAGTCTCCTTCTGATAAACTGCGAAGCATTTATTAAGCTATGAGCAGTAGTGAAGAGAATGTTTTTATCCGCTTGACTTAAAAAATGTTTCGCAACAACGACAACTCATATACGCTTTACGGTAGCGTGATATAGTTTTTAATCGCGTCAGGAGGTCCCCTGCTTCAAGTGCAAGAAGCAATAAGCAGCGGTTGGTGACTTGCTTGTATCAGGAAGAGTACAAGCAAGTTTTAATAAACTGCGGAGCAGTTATTCGGTGTAAAGCTGCGTAGCAACTGCGGATGCTTTTGTTTGTATGACTCGAATCATGAGGTCCCACTGCTTTTGGCTTCAATTGCAAGAAACGATAAGCTGTGGTTGAAGAACTGCTTCTTATCAGGGAAGAGTAGCTTGTAGTCCTTTTGGGTAAATCGCGAAGCAGTTATTCAGTGTAGAACTGCGAATGCGGTTACAGATACTTTTGTTCGCTTGATAATAATAATAATGTTTTTAGTGTTCAGATAAAATTTGAAAATGCTATAAATGCTGTAAAAGAAAGGGATTTTGATGCCTATGTAGCAGTGTGCAAGGTTCCATAAAAGATAAATATATCTATACCGAGAAAATCGAATTATTTTCGAGATTACGATAAATCAGAACAATTTCAGCAAAATATCTATAAATGGGAACTTCATTTCTGGTACGTTTTTATGGCGTAAAATATATAGTCTGATTGGTAACAAATAAAACTGTAAGTTTATGCGGAGTTGATGGACTTTATAATCGATGTACTGTTACTGTCAAACTCCTGTTTAGGTCAGAATGAGTTTGGGTATACTACACAATAAATAAAATAATTCAAAACCTATTTTCTATTGTTTCACGTGAAACATTATGTGGCAGTTTAAAAATAAAAGTGTTATAATGATATCCAATGAGTAAAAATCCCTTAAAAAAATAAAAAGGAGGGGTACAATGGGACGAATCATTGCAGTTGCCAATCAGAAAGGCGGGGTTGGAAAATCAACGACAGCCATCAATCTATCGGCCTGCCTTGCTGAAAAAGGGAAAAAGGTTCTTGCCATCGACATTGATCCACAGGGAAATACGACCAGTGGACTTGGCGCAGACAAGAATGCAGTAGAAAACACCCTTTATGAGCTGCTGCTTGGAGAAGCAGAGACCAAGGATACCATTATAAAGAACGTTGTAGATAATGTTGACCTGATACCATCGAATATGAATCTTTCCGGTGCAGAAATTGAACTGGTTGATCTTGAGGATAAAGAATTTATTCTGAAAAAGATCACGGATAAACTTCGTCGGAAATATGATTACATAATCATGGATTGTCCGCCGTCACTGAGTATGCTTACAATTAATGCTTTGACAGCCGCAACCTCCGTTCTGGTGCCGATTCAGTGTGAGTATTATGCATTGGAAGGTTTGTCACAGTTGATACATACCATCGAACTGGTAAGAGACCGATTGAATAAGAGACTGAAGATCGAAGGCGTGGTCTTTACTATGTATGATGCCAGAACAAATCTGTCACTTCAGGTTGTAGAAAATGTAAAAGAAAACCTGGACCAGAATATATACAAAACGATCATACCGAGAAATGTACGACTTGCAGAGGCACCAAGCTATGGAAAACCGATCAATCTGTACGATTCACGATCTACAGGAGCAGAGAGTTATCGCCTCCTGGCAGAAGAAGTTATAGGCAGGGAGGGCGAGTGATGGCTGGAAGAAGAACAGGAGGCCTTGGAAAGGGTCTTGACGCACTGATCCCGAACAAAGCAGGCGGTCCGTCAAAGGAACCTGCAAAAAAGACAAGATCTGCAGTTGTAAAAAAAGACAAACCAACTGAAAAAGATAATCCGGCCGCAGAACGACTTGTGAAAATTTCCAGCGTAGAACCAAATCTGAATCAGCCCAGAAGACATTTTGATGAGGATGCGCTGTTGGAACTTTCGGAATCCATTAAACAGTACGGTGTTCTTCAGCCGTTGTTGGTATCCGATAAGAAGGATTATTTTGAGATCATTGCAGGCGAACGCCGCTGGAGAGCTGCCAAGATGGCAGGGCTCAAGGAAGTTCCTGTTGTTGTAAAAGAGTTTACAGACCAGGAAATCGTAGAAATTTCCCTGATCGAGAACATTCAGCGGGAAGACCTGAATCCTATAGAGGAAGCGATGGCATACAAACGTCTGATGGAAGAGTTTCACCTGAAACAGGATGAAATCGCAGACAGAGTTGCCAAAAGCAGAACTGCAGTAACTAATTCCATGCGTCTTCTGAAGCTTTCTTCAAAAGTTCAGGAAATGGTAATTGCAGATATGATCTCAGCTGGTCATGCGAGAGCACTTCTGGGAATTTCTGATGAAGCTCTTCAGGAAACAACAGCCATGAAGGTTTTTGATGAAAAACTCAGTGTTCGTGAAACGGAAAAACTTGTAAAGAATCTGGTTTCTCCTGCGAAAAAAGTAAAAACAGAGAAAAACACAGCAGAAGATGCCATTTATGAGAGCCTGGAAGAAAAAATGAAAGGTATCATGGGAACAAAGGTATCCATTCAGCGAAAGAAAAACAACAAAGGTAAAATTGAAATTGAATATTATTCCAGAGATGAACTGGAGAGGATCATTGATCTGTTCGAATCTATCAGATAGGAGGCAGAATGAGCGGGATTTTTGAAAGCATGGGAATTGATTCCGGGATTGTGATCATTGTTTTGCTGATCCTTACCATCATTCTTCTGATCAATGTGGTGAGTAGCAATATGCGTCTCAGCCGTTTGGAACGGAAGTACAAGATGTTTATGAGAGGCGGAGATGCACAGTCACTGGAAAAAGTTTTTGTAAGAAAATTTGCACAGATCGATCGGCTGTATGAAGCAAAGGAAGATCATGATCATGACATCAGCTTTATCAAAAAAAATATGAATGTAATGTTCAGCAAATATGGCGTTGAAAAGTATGATGCATTTGATGATGTAGGTGGAAAACTCAGCTTTGCACTGGCGCTTCTTGATAAAAACAATACGGGTCTGATCTTGAATGCGGTTCACAGCCGCGATAACTGTTTCCTTTATTTAAAGGAGATCGTAAAAGGTGAGTCCTATGTTGTACTTAGTCAGGAAGAAGTGGAAGCTTTGAGAAAAGCAGTAAACTTTGGCCTTGGTGAGATTGAGAAGGAATAAAAAACTGCAAAGAGTAAGAATATTTTTAATACAGGAGGAATATCATGTTAGACATTAAGTTTGTGAGAGAGAATCCGGAGGTTGTAAAGCAGAATATCCGCAATAAGTTCCAGGACAGCAAACTGGAGCTGGTTGACAAGGTTCTCGAACTTGATAAAGAAAACAGAGAGATCAAGCAGGAGGTTGAGGCTCTCCGTGCTGAGAGAAACAAGATCTCCAAACAGATCGGTGCTCTTATGGGCCAGGGAAAAAGAGAAGAGGCAGAAGAGGTTAAAAAACAGGTTGCTGCATCCGGAACTCGTATTGAGGAACTTTCTCAGAGAGAGAAAGAGGTTGAGGAAGAGCTTCTGAAAGATATGATGGTGATCCCGAACATCATCGATCCTTCTGTACCGATTGGTAAAGACGACAGCCAGAACGTAGAGATTGAGAAATTTGGTGAGCCGGTTGTTCCGGATTTTGAAGTTCCGTATCATACAGATATCATGGAGAATTTTGATGGAATCGATCTTGACAGCGCAAGACGTGTTGCCGGTAACGGATTCTATTATCTGATGGGTGATATCGCACGCCTTCATTCCGCAGTAATTTCCTATGCAAGAGATTTCATGATCAACCGGGGATTTACTTACTGCGTACCGCCTTTCATGATCAGAAGCAACGTTGTTACAGGCGTTATGAGCTTTGCGGAGATGGATGCTATGATGTACAAGATCGAAGGTGAGGATCTTTACCTGATCGGAACAAGTGAGCATTCCATGATCGGTAAATTCATTGACCAGATCATCCCGGAGGAAGAGCTTCCGAAGACACTTACAAGCTATTCTCCGTGCTTCCGTAAAGAGAAAGGTGCTCATGGACTTGAGGAGAGAGGTGTTTACCGTATCCATCAGTTCGAGAAGCAGGAGATGATCGTAGTTTGCAATCCAGAGGACAGCAAGATGTGGTTTGACAAACTGTGGCAGAACACTGTTGATCTGTTTCGTTCCCTGGATATTCCGGTTCGTACACTGGAATGCTGCTCTGGTGACCTGGCAGACCTGAAAGTAAAATCCCTGGATGTTGAAGCATGGTCTCCAAGACAGAAGAAATACTTTGAGGTAGGAAGCTGCTCCAACCTTGGTGATGCACAGGCACGTCGTCTGAAAATCCGTGTAAACGGAAAAGATGGCAAGAAATATCTTGCTCATACTCTTAATAACACAGTTGTTGCTCCGCCAAGAATGCTGATCGCGTTCCTTGAGAACAACCTGAATGCAGATGGAAGCGTAAATATTCCAGTTGCCCTTCAGCCATACATGGGTGGAATGACAAAAATCGAGAAAAAGTCCAAATAATTGGACTTAAAAAATGAAATAGCACAAAAATACCCAAAATGGGACTTTGAGCTGAAAATAGTAATATTAAAAGTAAATGATCTGAAAATAGTAATAGATCAAAAGTAAAATATCAGATGATCCGGAGAATATCTGAATATCTGAAAAATTGTTTGATTTGCAATAAGACTGCTTAACAGGGAGGTGATAATGTGCATAGTTATTTAAGAACTGTTGGCTTTTCAAAGGTAAAGTTACGTAAAGAAATGCAGGAAATCATTCAGGATGTGATAAATACTTACGATGAGAAAATTGCAGTGGAGAATCATCCGGATGGAGTTTTTGTACAATATTCCAAGAATTATGGCTGTGACTGTGGAATAACAGTCTGTGGACAGTATGATGAAGACAATGAGTTTCACGTAGAATATTCATTTCCATTTTTTCGCGGCACAGGAATCACCTCTCAGGAGAGTGTAGTCGTGGAGAGACACGCAGAAAAAGAGTCTTACGCAGGGGCGTGTGATGACATGCGCCTTGGAGTGACTTTGATCTTTTATCTTCAGAATCCTGCAGAATATATGCTGGAGAAGTATAAGGGGAATGTGCGTGAAGGACAGCCACTGACGATTACAGGACTGGCAAGAGAAGGGAAGATCCTTTTTCCGGTTCAGAAAGATAAAGAAGCTGTAAAAGTAGAGCGAGAGCTGACAAAAAACCGCAATAATCTGATCGCGGCTGCCAGAAATGGTGATGAAGAAGCCATGGAAGACCTTACAATGGAAGATATGGATATGTATTCCATGATTTCTGAGCGTATTGTTACAGATGATGTGCTGACAATTGTGGATACCTGTTTTATGCCTCATGGAATTGAATGTGACCAGTATAGTGTGATGGGCGAGATCGTGGATTTTGTGAATTTTAAGAACATTCTCACTGGTGAGAAATTGTGCCAGATGACCATCGAGTGCAATGATATCCAGTTCGATGTGTGTATAAACTGTGCGGATCTGCTAGGAGAACCGGCTGTGGGACGCAGATTTAAGGGGCTGATTTGGCTGCAGGGGCAGCTGCATTTTTAGACGAATCTTTAGATTCATATTTATAGACTAATTTAATTTAAGTTATAAAACACAATCTCAAAGTTAATAAAAAAGCTCTTGACAACTTCGAAAAAAGCTCCTATAATGCAGAACCATCAAAAAGCAAACGAAACTACAAAGGCGTAGAACACTTCAATGTGTCTGCGCCTTTTTCAGACTTAAAAACAATTTTTTTACGAGGCGGAAATTAACTATGAAAAAATTGAAAACAATTTTAATGGGACTGAGAACTAATCTTGGTGCAACACAGGTATTTGTAGATGATAAGTGAAAAATGGGACGAAAAAGTAATTGAGCTGGCCAAAAGTCTGATAAACTGTCAGAGCTATTCAGGACACGAGGATAAAGCGGCGGAAGCTTTAAAGGCGTATATGAAAGAGACCGGTGTTTTCGATGAGATAGAAACTGACTGCTACGGAAATGTGATCGGTCATATTAAAGGAAAAAATCATGGTTCGAAAGTCCTGTTTGATGGACATATAGACACGGTTCCAGTTGGAAATTTAAAGGATTGGAAACATGATCCATTTCATGCAGTTGTTGAAGATGGAAAGCTTTATGGAAGAGGAGCTGCTGATATGAAAGGTGCGGTAGCCGCATTTACAGTTGCTGCGCATAGATATGCGGTGGAAAATGGGAAAAATTTTGCCGGAGATGTATATGTGGCCGGTGTTGTGCATGAAGAATGCTTCGAAGGTGTTGCCGCGCGAAAAATAAGTGAGAAAGTGAAACCGGATTATGTGGTAATTGGTGAAGCTTCTGAAATGAATTTGAAGGTAGGCCAGCGTGGCCGTGCGGAAATTGTGGTTGAGACCTTTGGCGTACCGGCACATTCAGCAAACCCGGAAAAGGGCGTAAATGCAGTATATAAAATGTGTGAGGCCATTCAGGCTATCCGCGAGATCGAGCCGCCTGTCCAGGATAAACTGGGAAAAGGAATCCTGGAGCTGACAGACGTAAAATCTTCCCCATATCCAGGAGCCTCCGTTGTTCCGGAATACTGCCGTGCAACCTATGACCGCAGACTTCTGGTAGGTGAAACCAAGGAAAGCGTGCTTCAGCCAATCATTGAAAAAATGGAAGAGCTGAAGAAAAAGGATCCGCAGTTTTCCTATAAGGTTTCTTATGCAGTGGGAAAAGAGGAATGCTACACCGGAGAAAAAATCCAGGGAGAACGCTTTTTCCCAGGCTGGCTGTTTGGCGCAGAAGAGGAGTGGGTGGAAAAAATAAAATCCGAACTGGAAAAAGAGGGATTTTCTCCAGAAGTAACTACCTATAATTTCTGTACAAATGGAAGCCATTATGCAGGAGAGGCTGGCATACGTACTATTGGAATGGGACCTGCAAGGGAAAATCTGGCGCATACCATTGATGAGTATGCGGAGGTGGAAGATCTGACAAATGTGTCGGTGTGCTATGCGGGGGTTATGAAGGCGTTGTTGGGATGAGATATGCCACAAACTATGATGTACATCGTGCAGAAGCCTTTTTACATGTACTTGGGAAAGGTCTATTGTTCATTCCGTTCACAAAAACACCTCGCGGAATGTTACAAGTGACCAGTAACTGGCAAGGCACAATATAGTGAAAATAATGTAGAGAGCATTCTCTTTTGAGTATACTATTACTTGGAAGGGAGTGCTTTTTTATGATTATAGATAACAGAAATCAGAAACGGAGGATGCAGACTGGGAATCGTGATGAATAGACATTGACAGCCCTTATACATCAGGCATATAATACATCAGATATACACAAAAAATATATGCAAAAATGTAAAATATCTGGTAACTATTCAATATCTGCGCTGCAAGCGTTACAATTTGGAGTATAAGTACTGGGGAAAAAATGAGACGAACGAAAGCATATCGGTTGATTTTTGTGGGAGTGGCATCTGTTCTGCTGGGAGGCTGCTCGGGGAGTTCGAAGGCAAACATGGAGGAGGCAGCAGAGCAGCCCGCTGTGGTGGACTATACCTGTATTTCTAATCCGGAAAGCGATAAGCAAATATATGTTATTCTGAAAAATTATCATGGTGCTTACTGGGAGAAGGTAATAGATGGTATAACAGAAGCTGCAAAAAAACTGGATGAAGCGGTTTATCTTGGTGGAATTGATAACGAAACTGACATTTCCGGTCAGATTGATCTGATGAACCAGGCTATGGAGCAAGGCGCTGACGGAATCCTGCTGGCTCCGGCAGATTCCAATTCACTGGCAGACAGCTGTCAGAAGGTACGGGAAAAGGATATTCCGGTAGTACTTATTGATTCTTCTATTAACAGCAGCGAATTTGACGCCTGTTACATGACAGATAATATAGATGCCGGAGAAATGGCAGCGAAAGAAATGCTGGAGTTGCTGTATGATGCAGGAAATTCACCGACAGACCCACTGGAAGTGGGAATCCAGTTGTCATCGGATAGTTCACAGGCAATGGTAAATCGTGTTTCCGGATTCCTAAATTTCTGGGCGGGCAATGCACCGGAGCAGTGGGAAATCGTTCAGGATATAAGAGTTAATGGTGGTGATACGAAAAAGGCACAATCGGATGCCGCTGTATTATTAAGAGAAAATGCAGATATAAAGGGCTTTTTCGGTTGCAATAACACATCTACTGTCGGCATCGTAAATACTCTTTTCGAAGAAGAAAGAACAGATGTGGTGCTGGTGGGTTTTGACCTGGCGGACGAAACGAAACAGATGCTTCAGAATCCGGAATATCATGCAGTGACTGTGCTGCAGAAACAGGATCAGATGGGATATCTGGGAATGCTTTCCCTGAATTCTCTTATAAAGGGAGAAAAATCAGAGCAGAAGTATTTTGATACCGGAGTCATTATGGTTGATTCTGATTACCTTATGGAGAATGCTGTCTCATGAAAGATCGAAGAAAAAATAAAACAAAAAGAAAAGTCCTGCTGGCTTTGTATCTGGCAGTCTGCCTTGTCATTATCGTGGCGGCATACTTTCACCTGAGCAGAATTGCGTGGAATTTCAATACAGAGCATCTGGAGCTGATCACAGGCCTGTACGCGGAAAAGATGAATGATTCTATGGAATATCTTCAGAACTATGTACAGGAAGATATAAAGATGATCCGGTCTATGGAAAATGCCCAGCCGGAGGAAATCCTGGAACAGCTGGAGAAAAATCTTGACAAGACTGTTTTCGGTGATATTGGTTTTATTATGAATGATGGCGAAATTTATGGCAGCAGCAGCTGCGCTGTTTCCGATATCAAAAAGAAGAAGCTGGATGAGGCGGCGTTGGCTTCAGATACTTCTTTTAACTCGGATCCTTACCAGTCCAGCAGAACTGGAAATATGACCATGACTGTTTTTGTGCCAGTAGGGGATACTTCACTGGTTCATACACTTTATGTGTCGATTATGATCGAAAATCTCAGACAGCTGGGTGAGTATGAGCTTCTTCAGGGCAAGATCAGCATTCATCTGTTAAAGGCCGATTCAGAAAATTTTATTACCTGTGTTAGTGACAATTCCGGCACGTCTGGCAGTTGGAACAATCTTTTGCTTCAGCAGAAGTATTTCCAGTATGATGCAGGTTATTCCTACAACCAGTGGATAAAGGACATGCGTTCCGGAAAGAAGGATGGGAGATTTTCCGCTATTATCAGAGGAGAGGAATCTACAATTTCCTATAGAAGTATTTCTGTTATGCCAGGCTGGTATGTGATCGTTGAACTGACAAATAAGAATATTTCTGATATTACCCAGCAGTTTTCCGCCTGGGGCGGAGTATATGGAAGTATTCTGGTAGGCTTCACGATACTGTACATGCTGACCCTTGTGCTGTTGGAGAAAAAAGATAAGAAAATATACATGGGATTGTCTACTACAGATCCTCTTACTGGAATTCTGAACCGTAGAGCTTTTCAGATTGCCGTGGAAGAAGAATTGCGTAAAAAAACGCCAGGTATCTTCATCTTTATTGATGTAGATAATTTTAAAATTTATAATGATACTTACGGTCATAACAATGGAGACTTCTGCCTGAAGCATTTTGCGAAAACTATGAAAAGCTGTTTCCCGGAGGATAGTATAATCGGCCGGTATGGCGGTGATGAATTTGTGGTTTACCTGAAGAATCTTACAGGGGAAATGGCGCGGACTTATATGGAAACGTTTCAGAGGATGATTTCCCAGCTTACACTGCCTACAGGAGAGGTTGTAGAGCTTTCAGCTAGCGCAGGCGGAGCTGCATTCCCGGAACAGGGAGAAGACGTTATGTCTCTTTGTAAAAGCGCAGATATGGCTTTGTATAAGGTGAAACAGAATGGGAAAGCTGATTTTAAAATGAAAGGAATGTAAATGAAAGGATCCCGGCAAGGTCGAGGCTTGTTAGCCTTCTACCTTGCGAGGGATCCTTTTTACCTGATAAATGTATTCTGCGGAAATATCTAATTCACGTTTGCCAGATCAAGAACTGCGGCAGTGTTTGTCCAGGCATCCAGTACCTGAACCTTACAAAAACGATCTGTTTCCGGAAGCTCATAGATCATTGGTTCTTCGCTCAGATCATACCAGACCTGTGAATAGATCGTATCCACATTAGGAGTTACCACATTCCTAAATTGCGCATCTGCCAGTGCAACACTGTGTATAAACTGATTTACAGGTGCTTTTCCAGTAATAGCTTCCTCTGTGTTCGTT
>OLSC01000972.1_pt1 | contig 30620 bp, 21 predicted proteins | sample 1672881 | NCBI WGS metagenome assembly OLSC01 (sample SAMEA3136733, study PRJEB25190) | human gut metagenome | biome: human gut; feature: human-associated habitat; material: faeces | place: Austria | collected 2013
TTAGTTCTGTACTTTTTTTCTCCTGAATGATATACTATACAAGTAACAATACTAAAAATACAACTACTATTTCTAAAATATCACCGCCAGACAGAGCGGCTTAGGAGAAATCATATGGATCATTTTGAATTAGTATCACAATATAAGCCGACCGGTGACCAGCCGCAGGCAATCGAGGATCTGGTCAAAGGCTTTAAAGAAGGAAATCAGTGCCAGACACTGCTTGGTGTCACCGGATCTGGTAAGACATTTACGATGGCGAATGTTATTCAGCAGATCAATAAACCGACGCTTGTCATTGCGCATAATAAGACTCTGGCTGCGCAGCTATATGGAGAATTTAAAGAGTTTTTCCAGAATAACGCAGTGGAATATTTTGTCTCCTACTATGATTACTACCAGCCGGAGGCTTATGTCCCATCTTCAGACACCTACATTGCGAAGGATTCCTCCGTAAATGAAGAGATTGATAAGCTGAGATTATCGGCGACGGCAGCATTGATCGAGCGCAGGGATGTGGTCGTAATTGCCAGCGTTTCCTGCATCTATGGTCTTGGTGAACCGGAAAACTTTGAACAGATGATGGTATCGCTCCGACCGGGGATGGAGAAGGACAGAGATGAAGTCTTGCGCCAGCTGATAGATATTCAATATGACAGAAATGATATGGATTTCAAGCGGGGAACATTCCGGGTGCGCGGAGATACAATAGAAGTTGTACCGGCAGACCGTGGCGATACAGCTATCAGAGTTGAATTTTTCGGAGATGAGATTGACCGGATTTCGGAGATAGACATGCTTACCGGAGAGATTAAAAATACGCTGAATCATATTGCAATATTTCCGGCATCCCATTACGTTGTACCGAAGGAGCGTATGGAAAAAGCAATTAAAAATATTGAGATTGAACTGGAAGAACAGGTGAAATATTTCAAAGGTGAAGATAAACTTCTGGAAGCCCAGAGAATTGCGGAGCGAACGAATTTTGATATAGAAATGATGCGAGAGACAGGTTTTTGTTCCGGAATCGAGAACTACTCCAGACATCTGGCAGGGCTTGCACCGGGGCAGCCACCCAATACTTTGATTGATTATTTTCCGGACGATTTTATTATGATGATTGACGAGTCTCATAAGACAGTTCCGCAGATTGGCGGTATGTACCACGGAGATCAGTCCAGAAAGAGAACGCTGGTGGACTATGGATTTCGGCTGCCGTCTGCGTTGGATAACCGTCCACTTAGTTTCGAAGAATTTGAAAGTAAGATTGATCAGGTGCTGTTCGTGTCTGCGACACCTGGACAGTATGAGGAAGAGCATGAACTTTTACGTGCACAGCAGGTGATCCGTCCGACAGGACTTCTGGATCCTGAAATCGAGGTGCGCCCGGTTGAGGGACAGATTGATGACTTGATTGGTGAGGTGAAGAAGGAGATTGCAGGAAAACATAAGATTTTGATCACTACATTGACGAAACGAATGGCAGAAGATCTGACCGATTATATGCGGGAACTTGGTATTCGTGTCCGCTATCTGCATTCGGATATTGATACGCTGGAGCGGACAGAGATCGTGCGGGATATGCGTCTCGATGTTTTTGACGTTCTGGTCGGAATCAATCTTCTGCGAGAAGGTCTGGATATTCCGGAAATCACGCTTGTGGCGATTCTGGACGCGGATAAAGAGGGATTCCTGCGTTCAGAGACATCTCTTGTGCAGACAATCGGACGTGCAGCACGTAATGCAAAAGGTCATGTTATCATGTATGCAGATAATATGACAGATTCCATGAAGAATGCGATTGAAGAGACGAAGCGTCGCCGCAAGATCCAGATGGCATATAATGAGGAACATGGTATTACGCCAACTACGATTCAGAAGAGTGTCCGGGACCTGATCAGCATTTCTAAGAAGGTTGCTGCCACAGAACTTCAGATGGATAAAGATCCGGAATCTATGAGTGAGAAGGAGCTTTTGAAGTTGATTGCCGATGTGACAAAGCAGATGAAGAAGGCAGCAGCAGAGTTGAATTTCGAAGCAGCAGCAGAGCTGCGTGATAAGCTGATTGAGCTGAAGAAGATGCTTAAAGAGTAGTAAAGGTCATTCCACCATTGTGTAAGCATAGGAAGTTTCGAATCTTTTAAACCGGTTATCAATAAATGAACAGATATAGCCTCCGGCAGGGCGCACATTGTCCGGTGGACAATGGTTTTGCGCCGACCGAAACGGAGTGTAGACTTGCAGCAGAGGTGCGCAGTAGAAGTATGTCATACAATTACATGACGCGCACCTCGCAGCAAGAATGCCGAGGCATTCTAGAAATAATAAAAGGAAAGTTTAAAATATGGCAGCAAAAAATGAAAAAAGACAATTTATTAAAATACGAGGTGCAAATGAGCATAATTTGAAAAATATAGACTTGGATATTCCAAGAAATGAACTGGTAGTTCTTACCGGACTTAGCGGTTCAGGAAAGTCCTCTCTGGCGTTCGATACCATTTATGCGGAAGGACAGAGGAGATATATGGAGTCTCTGTCTTCTTATGCAAGACAGTTCCTGGGGCAGATGGAGAAACCGGATGTGGAGAGTATTGAAGGACTTTCTCCGGCAATTTCCATTGACCAGAAATCCACGAACCGCAATCCAAGATCTACAGTAGGAACAGTGACGGAGATCTATGATTATTTTCGTCTGTTATATGCGAGAATCGGAATTCCACATTGTCCGAAATGTGGCCGTGAGATTAAGAAACAGACGGTAGATCAGATGGTAGATCAGATCATGGAACTGCCGGAGCGCACGAAGATCCAGCTCCTTGCTCCAGTTGTCCGTGGAAGAAAAGGACGCCATGAAAAGCTTCTGGAGAGAGCGAAGAAAAGCGGATATGTACGTGTGCGTGTGGACGGTAATCTGTATGAATTATCCGAAGAGATCGCATTAGATAAGAACATCAAGCATAATATAGAGATTATCGTGGATCGACTTGTGGTGAAGCCGGGAATTGAGAAGCGTCTTACGGATTCGATTGAAAATGTACTGCATCTGGCAGAGGGGCTGATGATTGTAGATATTATTGACGGGGAGCCGATGAATTTCAGCCAGAGCTTTTCCTGCCCGGACTGTGGAATCAGTATCGATGAGATAGAGCCGCGAAGCTTCTCTTTCAACAATCCATTTGGCGCATGCCCGGAGTGTTTCGGACTTGGATATAAGATGGAATTTGATGAGGATCTGATGATCCCGGATAAGAGACTGAGCATCAGCGAAGGAGCGATTACCGTAATGGGATGGCAGTCTTGTACGGATAAGAAGAGTTTTACCTATGCGATTCTTGACGCGCTCAGTAAAGAATATGATTTTTCTCTGGACACGCCATTTCAGGACTATCCACAGGAAATCCATGATGTGATCATCCACGGAACGAATGGACGTGAGGTGAAAGTTCATTATAAAGGCCAGCGCGGAGAAGGTGTCTATGATGTTGCATTTGAAGGACTGCTCCGTAATGTGGAACGCAGATACCGGGAGACTTCATCTGAGACAATGAAGGCAGAATATGAAGAGTTTATGAGAATCACTCCGTGTAGAAAATGTGGCGGCCAGCGACTGAAGGCGGAAGCGCTTGCAGTGACGGTCGGTGGTAAAAATATCGCAGAAGTGACAGAGATGTCCATTGAAAACCTGCAAACATTTATGGGCAGTCTGGAGCTTACGCAGCAGCAGAAGATGATCGGAGGACAGATTTTAAAAGAGATCCAGGCAAGAATTAAGTTTTTGATGGATGTAGGTCTGGATTACCTGACTCTCGCCCGTGCTACCGGAACATTATCCGGAGGAGAAGCGCAGAGAATCCGTCTTGCGACACAGATTGGTTCCGGTCTGGTGGGAGTGGCTTATATTCTGGACGAGCCGAGTATCGGCCTGCACCAGAGGGATAATGACAAACTGCTCGGAACACTGAAGCATCTGCGTGATCTCGGGAATTCTGTCATTGTCGTGGAACATGATGAGGATACGATGCGTGCGGCAGACTATATTGTGGACATTGGACCTGGTGCCGGTGAGCATGGAGGAGAAGTAATTGCATGTGGAACCGCAGAGCAGATCATGAAGAATAAAAAATCCATCACAGGGGCTTACCTTAGTGGAAGAATGCAGATTCCGGTACCGGAGCACCGCGCGGATCCGTCAGGCTGGATTAAGATTAGAGGAGCAAGAGAGAATAACTTAAAAAATGTGGATGTAGAGATCCCGCTTGGTGTGATGACCTGTGTGACAGGTGTGTCTGGATCTGGAAAGAGTTCGCTTGTAAATGAAATCCTGTACAAACGTCTTGCAAGAGATCTGAACAGAGCAAGAGTGATTCCGGGAAAACATAATGCCATTGATGGCCTGGAGCAGCTGGATAAAGTGATTGCCATTGACCAGTCACCGATTGGAAGAACACCGAGATCAAACCCGGCAACCTATACGGGAGTATTCGATCTGATCCGTGACCTTTTTGCATCTACAGCAGACGCAAAAGCACGTGGTTACAAAAAAGGAAGATTCAGTTTCAATGTGAAAGGCGGACGTTGTGAAGCCTGTGCCGGAGACGGGATTCTAAAGATAGAGATGCATTTTCTGCCGGATGTTTATGTACCTTGCGAGGTTTGCCACGGAAAGAGGTATAACCGGGAGACACTGGAGGTAAAATACAAAGGAAAGAGTATTTATGATGTACTCAATATGACCGTGGAAGAGGCATTGCATTTCTTTGAAAATGTACCAAGTATCCGAAGAAAGATGGAGACGCTTTATGATGTGGGACTTTCCTATATCCGTCTCGGTCAGCCTTCCACACAGCTTTCCGGAGGAGAGGCGCAGCGGATCAAGCTGGCGACAGAACTGAGTCGGAGAAGTACGGGAAAGACCATCTATATACTAGATGAACCTACGACAGGATTACATTTTGCAGATGTGCATAAACTGACAGAGATTCTGCATAGATTATCAGCGGACGGCAATACAGTCGTAGTCATTGAGCATAATCTGGATGTGATCAAGACAGCAGACTATATTATTGATATGGGACCGGAAGGCGGTGACAAAGGCGGAACCGTTATTGCAAAGGGAACGCCGGAAGAAGTGGCTGAAAGTCCGGTATCATACACCGGAAAATATATCAAGCCGATGCTTGAAAAATAAGTATCTTCACAAATATTTAAGGAAAAAAGGGTTGCACTTCCTGAGAAAACGAAAGATAATGATATGGATAAAAGGGATAGCAGAAAGAAAGAGGTTATATCATGGCAGTAGATATTGGAATAGATCTGGGAACAGCCAGTATTCTTGTATATGTGAAGGAAAAGGGAGTCATACTCAAAGAACCTTCTGTCGTTGCATTTGACAGAGACAGCAATGAAGTGAAGGCAATCGGCGAGGAGGCACGTCTGATGCTGGGAAGAACGCCAGGCAATATTATCGCAGTGCGTCCTTTGCGTCAGGGAGTTATTTCCGATTATACTGTGACAGAGAAGATGATCAAGTATTTTGTTCAGAAAGCACTGGGAAGAAGAACATTTCAGAAACCACGTATCAGTATCTGTGTGCCAAGTGGTGTGACGGAAGTTGAGAGAAATGCGGTACAGCAGGCGACATTTGCGGCAGGAGCCAGAGATGTCTATCTGATCGAAGAACCTGTGGCGGCAGCAATCGGTGCAGGGATCGACATTTCCAAAGCATGTGGTAATCTGATCGTAGATATTGGGGGAGGTACGACCGATGTGGCCGTAATCTCTCTTGGAGGTACGGTAGTCAGTACCTCACTGAAAGTTGCCGGAGACGATTTTGATGAGGCAATTGTACGTTATATGAAGAAAAAACACAATCTGCTGATCGGAGACCGGACCGCAGAAGACATCAAGATTAAGATTGGAACGACGTATCCTCTGATCGAAAATGAAGCGATGGAGGTCAGTGGACGGAATCTGGTTACAGGACTGCCAAAGACAGTTACGGTGACTTCAGCAGAGACAGAACGGGCACTTCAGGGAACATCCAACCAGATTATTGAAGCAATTATCAGCGTTCTGGAGCGTACGCCGCCGGAACTTTCCGCAGATATTCTGGAACGCGGGATCATGCTGACCGGAGGTGGAGCAAAGCTTCGCGGGCTGGAAGAGATGATCGAGGAGAGAACCGGAATCAATACAATGACTGCAGAGGAGCCTACGCAGGTCGTAGCAATCGGAACCGGAGAATATGTGGAACTTATGAGCGCAAGACGGGAACTGTAAAGAATGCCGAGGCATTCTTGAACTGTCGGGCAGATTTGGGACAATAGATGGAAGAGATTAAGGGATATGTAGAGCACATTGTATACCGGAATGAAGACAACGGGTATACAGTATTTAATTTGAATAATGATGACGGAGACCTGACCTGTGTAGGAAAGTTTCACTACATTGAAGAGGGAGAACTGTTGGAGTTGACGGGAGAGTACATTGTACACAAAGTGTATGGAACCCAGCTTCAGGTAGAGACTTCGAAGGTATGTCAGCCGGAAGATAAGGTGTCGATTGAACGTTATCTTGGTTCCGGAGCTATCAAAGGTGTCGGACCGTCGCTGGCAGGACGGATCGTGAAGAAGTTCGGTGGTGATACATTTCGCATTATTGAAGAAGAACCGGAGCGTCTTGCCGAGGTAAAAGGGATCAGCGAGCGGAAAGCCAGAGAGATCGCCATTCAGGTAGAAGAAAAAAAGGATATGAGGGAAGCCATGATCTATCTGCAAAAATATGGCATTTCTACGACACTGGCGGCAAGGATTTATCAGCATTATGGTCAGAGCGTTTATCGCGTAATAGAAGAAAATCCATATCAGATGGCAGATCATGTGCCGGGAGTTGGCTTTAAGACGGCCGATGAGATTGCGTCGAAGGTCGGGATACATACAGATTCCGATTACCGGATCCGAAGTGGTATTTTCTATACATTGATTCAGAGTGTCAGTGAAGGACATGTCTATCTTCTTCAGGAGGTTCTGCTATATCGTGCCAGTCAGCTTCTCGATGTAGAGATTCAGCATATTGAAAAATATGTGATGGATCTTGCTATGGAGAAAAAAGTTGTTCTGAAAGAGTCTGATGAAGGGCTTCGTGTTTATTCCGCCCATTATTATTATATGGAACTCACGGTTGCAAAGATGTTGCATGATCTGAATGTAGATTTTGATGTGACACCGTCTGTTTTGGAGCATCGCATCCATATGATAGAAGAACAGGCAGAACTGGCACTGGATGACAGACAAAGAGAAGCTGTAATGGAAGCAGTGCGGCACGGAATTCTGATCGTGACTGGAGGACCGGGAACCGGAAAAACAACGACGATCAATGCAATGATCCATTTCTTTGAGGAAGAAGGAGCAGATATCCTTCTTGCAGCACCGACCGGACGTGCGGCGAAGCGCATGACAGAGGCAACCGGCTGTGAGGCTCAGACCATTCATCGCCTGTTGGAAGTCAGTGGCAATCCGGAAGATGATGATAAGAGAGATAGTGTCGGATTTGGAAATGGATTTGGAAGAAATGCAGAGAATCCGCTGGAGTCAGATGTGATTATCATTGATGAAATGTCCATGGTAGATCTGCCGCTTATGAAGGCACTCCTTGACGCGATTATGCCGGGGACCAGACTGATCATGGTCGGAGACGGAAATCAGCTGCCAAGTGTAGGTCCTGGAAGAGTACTCAAAGACATGATCGCATCGGATTGTTTCCCGGTTGTAAAGCTGGAGAAAATCTTCCGGCAGGCAAAAGAGAGTGATATTATCGTAAATGCACATAAAATTAACCGTGGAGAACCAGTCATATTGGACAATAAAAGTATGGACTTTTTCTTTTTAAAACGGTCTGATCCAAATGTGATCATCAGTGTTGTAATTACGTTGATCCAGAAAAAACTTCCAAAGTTCGTAGATGCCTCACCTTATGACATTCAGGTGCTGACACCGATGCGAAAAGGAAATCTGGGCGTGGAGAGGCTGAATAAAATCCTTCAGCAGTATCTGAATCCGCCATCACCCCAAAAGCAGGAAAAAGAAGTGGGAGACCGCCTGCTGCGTGAAGGTGACAAGGTGATGCAGACTAAGAACAATTACCAGTTAGAGTGGGAAGTCTGCACGAAATACGGAATGACCATTGACAAAGGACTGGGCGTATTTAACGGCGACATGGGAATCATCAAGAATATCAACACTTACGAGGAGACGGTTACGGTTGAGTATGACGAACAGCGCCAGGTGAAGTATCCATATGCGATTCTTGATGAGTTGGAGCTTGCTTATGCGATCACGATACATAAAGCTCAGGGAAGTGAGTATCCGGCGGTTGTGATCCCGCTTCTTCAAGGACCAAGACAGCTTTACAACCGGAATCTGATCTATACAGCAGTGACAAGAGCAAGAAAATGTGTCACACTTGTGGGCAGTGATTCAGTATTTCAGGAAATGATCCAGAATACCAGCGAGCAGCGGCGAAATACAAGTCTGGCGGAGCGAATCCGAGAACTTGCATAGTGATCATAGAAAAATATAATAAAAAAAAGAATGTAAAATATAATAAAAAGTATGAAAAAAGCAGAGAAAGACAAGGAGAAATATGGTCAGAAAAGGTGTTGGATATTTTCTGGCCTTCTATCTGCCCTTTTTGTGGAAAGGTAAATCGTGGGGGAGTATGCCCTTTGTGCAGGAAAGCTGTGGGAAAATTAGAGATTCATGAACCGCGATGCCTGAAATGTGGGAAACCAATCCGCTGTGAAGAGAGGGAATTTTGCCATGACTGCTATAACACAGAACACATTTATGAAAGAGGGTTGTCGGTGTGGCTTCATAAACCTCCGGTAAACCAGGCAATTTACCAGTTAAAATATCATAATCAGAGATATGTTGCGAAGTATTTTGCACAGGAAATCTGTATAAAATATGCAGAAGAGATCCGAAGATGGAGACCGCAGGCACTTGTCCCGGTGCCTCTGCACAGAAAAAGGCGCAGGAAGCGTGGTTACAATCAGGCGGAGCTTCTGGCAGAAGAGATAGGGAAAATACTTGGGATTCCGGTCGTTGCGAATCTGGTAAAACGGGTTCATTACACTGGTTATCAGAAAAAGCTGGATCCCATAGGGAGAAAAAAGAATCTGGAACATGCATTTGCTCCGGGAGGAGATCCGGACAGACTTCCGACTGATTTTCGACGTGTCATTATTATCGATGATATTTACACAACAGGGAATACCGTGGATCAAGTGGCAAAAGTATTGAAAACTATGGGGTTCCAAAAAGTTTACTTTTTAACTATAAGTATTGGACAAGGGTACTGAGATTTGCTATACTGAAAATGATGTTTCATCGATAAAAAAGGATTTTGAGGTGCATATATGTTAGATGAGCGAAAAGTCAAGCTAATGACTCAGCTTGCTCTGTATGATCAGACGCAGGGAAAAGAGGATTTTAAAATCAGTGAATACTATCGAAAAGATTATGCCGGAGTGCACATTTTATATACGGTTCTGTGGGTGACAATAGGCTATATAGCAGCCTGGGCAATTGCGATGATCGCAGGACTTGATACTCTGATGGAGAAGATGTCAACAGCATTACTGATTACGTTGGTTCTCGCGGCAGTTGTCGGATATGTGGTAGTTCTTGTGTCTTATATTGGAATTGCAAGCCACCTGTATAATAAAAAGCATCAGGAAGCGAGACAGCGGGTAAAGAGATATAATCACATTCTGACGAGATTGTTGAAGATGTATGAAAAGGAGACAAAGTAATGGACAGTTTATATGTAATACGGGAGAGAATGCAGGATTTGTATTCCAGATACTCAATTGTGGCGGATAAAGCAATACAATTTGTTCTGGCGGTCATGACATTTTACATGATCAACAATAATGTAGGATTTATGAAGACACTGGCATCGCCGGTGGTGGCATTGGCACTTGCAATTATTGCAACTTTCTTTCCACCGATCATTACAGTGATTCTGGCAACAGCACTGATCCTTGTACATATGTATTCAGTATCCATCGCAGCACTTGTTGTAACAGCATTGATTTTCCTGATCATGTATATTTTTTATCTTCGTTTTACACCGAAGATGGCAATCGTTGTACTTTTGACACCACTGGCATTTGCACTTAAGATCCCGGTTGTAGTTCCAATCTCATGTGCGCTTTTAATGTCACCGATTTCCATGGTGGCAGTGGGATGTGGAACGGTTGTATATTATATGATGGCTTATATGAAAAAAGCAGCCTCCGGTATGCAGGGCGGTTCTGTGAAAGGTATGATGGGACAGATTGGGAAATATGCAAAACAGGTCTTCCAGAATAAAGAACTGTGGATTGTACTTGTTGCATTTATTATCTGTACACTGGTTGTTTATACGCTTCGCAAACAGGCAATCGCACATGCATGGACTATTGCAGTTATAGCGGGAGCTGTTGTGAATATTGTAGTAGTGGCAATCGGAGATGTTGCTATGGGAGTCCATGCATCTTACGGTTCACTGATTTTTGGAAGTGTCGGAGCAGCGGTTATCGGAGTGATTCTGGAACTGTTCTTCTTCTCCGTAGATTATTCAAGAAGTGAGAATCTTCAGTACGAAGATGATGAATACTATTACTATGTAAAAGCAGTTCCGAAGATTGTAGTATCTACACCGGAGAAGACGGTGAAGCGGATCAATGAACGACAGGAAACGGAGATCATGGATACTGCGGAAGTTAGAAAAAAAGCAAAAAAACAGGCACAGGAAAAGGCACGTCAAAGCGAGCAGGGACAAAAAAAGAAAAAACGTCCGGCATCAAAAAGACGTAATGTGATGGACGCTGATGTGGATCAGGAGCTTTTAAGAAGAAGTTTTGAAAATGATCCTGATATGAGATAAAAAAGAATTTTAAATGGGAAGATAAATAATTATAGCAAAAGGGGGTGACCGGGTGAAACAGTATATTATGCATGTATTAGGAGCCGTCAGTCAGGAATTGTATTTTCCAGATGCGCATCTGACAGATATTATTGAAATCCTGATTTTGACATATCTGATCTATCATATTGCAATGTGGCTGATCAATACAAAAGCATGGATGCTGATGCGAGGAATTGTTGTACTTGGTATCTTTGTATTGCTTGCAGCAGTTTTTAAGATGCATACAATTTTATTTCTGGCAAGGAATTCGGTAACGGTACTGGCGACGGCGGCAGTTGTAGTATTTCAGCCGGAACTTCGAAGGGCTCTGGAAAAGCTTGGGGAGAAGCAGTTCCTGAGTTCGATCGTACCATTTGAGACGAACAAAGAAAGCAGCAGGTTCAGTGAAGATACCATGGACAGTATTATTGATGCAGCTTACAATATGGGCCGCGTGAAGACAGGAGCACTGATCGTGGTGGAACAGGCAATACATCTGACGGAGTATGAAAGTACAGGGATTAAGATGGACTGTCTCGTATCCATGCAGGTACTGATGAATATATTCGAGCACAACACACCACTTCACGATGGGGCTATCATTATCCGTGGTGACAGAATTGTATCTGCGACATGTTATCTGCCATTGTCTGATAACATGGGGCTTAGCAAGGAGCTTGGAACAAGGCACAGAGCAGCGGTAGGCATGAGTGAGGTCAGTGATGCTCTGATCATCGTTGTGTCTGAGGAGAACGGCAAGGTATCTGTAGCACAGGGAGGTGTGCTTGACCGGGCAGTAACGAGGGAAGAACTTCGCGAGAAGCTGACTTATATACAGAACAGAAAGCCGGAGAACAAGAATTTCCTGCAGCATATATGGAAAGGAAGGAATAAAGATGAAAAAAGGACTGATGAATAATTGGGGCCTTAAGATATTATCCTTCCTCCTGGCAGTGATGCTGTGGCTGATTGTGGTAAATATCGATGACCCGGTAACAACCCAGACATTTAATAATATACCGGTAGCGGTAACGAATGCAGAGGTGCTTGCGGCGACCAATCAGACTTATCAGATTGAGGATGGCACGCAGAATGTCTCTGTGACAGTACGGGCAAAGAGATCTGTACTTAATAAGATAAAAGCAGATAATATAAAAGCGACTGCAGACATGAAAGAGCTGACGCTTCAGACACAGATTCCGATCAGCGTTGAGATTACAGGAGTCAACTATGAAAGTGTAGAAGTATCTCCACGTAATCTTCAGGTAAAACTGGAAGATGAAGAGACGAAGAAATTCCCGATTGTTCCAAAGACGACAGGAACCGTCCGAGATGGCTATACACTTGGAGAGATTCAGGCAGTGCCGGAGATGGTATCTATCCGGGGACCGAAGTCTGTCATTGATTCCATCAGTAAAGTTGAGGCATCTGTCAGTGTGTCCGGATTATCTGAAGACGTTGTGACAAAATCAGAGCTTGTATTATACGATAGTGATAACAATGTGATCGACCAGTCACTTCTTGCCAATAACCTTGGTACGGAAGGTGTATCTGTCAGTGTACAGGTGCTTGAGACGAAGAGCGTTAAGGTTGAATTTGATACTTCACAGATTACAGCAGCAGACGGATATTCCGTCAGCGATATCAAGTATGAGCCGGATCATGTAAATGTGACCGGCAGAGCGGAAGAACTGAAAAAGTTGAAGAAGATCTCAGTTCCGGCATCGGCACTCAATATGTCCGGACTGACTTCTAAGACAGAGAAAGTTGTGGACATCACAGATTATCTTCCGGAAGATATTTCACTGACAGATGAAAATGCCGGATCTGTAGTTGTGACTGTAGGAATTGACAAAGATGGAACAAAATCTTATGATATTTCTATGGGAGCCATCAAGGTAAATAACCTGGCAAATGGATTATCATTAAGCTATGAATCAGCAGATGTACTGGAGATTCAGATCCGCGGGCCGGGAGATATACTGGATCAATATAAGATCAGTGATAATGTAAGCATTGATCTTAAGAACTACCAGACGGCTGGAACTTATACAGTCCCGGTAACGGTAGGTGTTCCGGATGGCTGTGTGCTTGAGAGCACGGTATCTGTAAATGTTATATTGGAAGAGAAATAAGGAGCAGAGCTATGGTAAGTCAGAAAGTAAAAATCACAAATCCAACAGGACTGCATCTGCGTCCGGCTGGAATTTTCAGCAATATTGCAAACAAATTTGAGTGCCGGATCACATTTGAGTATGAGAATTCTATTGCCAACGCCAAGAGTGTACTAAGTATCCTTGGTGCCGGAATCAAATCAGGAGATGAGATTCTGCTGATCTGTGAAGGGGAAGAAGAAGAAAAAGCATTAAAAGCAATGATAGAAGCTATAGAAAGCGGGTTAGGGGAGTAATAAATTGATTCGAAATATTTTATGTTATGCAGAGGAGTCTGCCCGGAAATTTCCGGGTAAGACTGCCTTTGCAGATGAAGAGACAGCGTGCACATACGACGAACTGATCAAAAGTGCCAGAGCAGTAGGAACAAGACTGGGAAAAGAAATATCTCCCGGGAAACCGGTTCCTGTACTTATGGAGAAAGGTGTAAAAGCTATTTATGCATTTATGGGAATCGTATCTGCAGGCTGTTTTTATATTCTGTTGGATCCGAAACTTCCGACAGAACGGCTGAGATCAGTATTGGATACATTACAGGCAGAAGTCCTGTTGACAGATCCGGCCTATGATAAACCAAGAGAGCGTCTGGAATTTGACGGAAAAGTCATTATGATGGAAGAGGCACTTCAGACACAGGAAGATGCGGAGTATCTTGATAATGTAAGAAAACAGAGCCGGGATGTGGATCCGCTCTATGCAATCTTCACTTCTGGTTCCACTGGTGTGCCAAAAGGTGTAGTTGTAAGCCACAGATCGGTCATTGATTTTATAGAAGAATTTACGAGATTATTCAACATTACAGAACATGATGTTATTGGAAATCAGGCACCATTCGATTTTGATGTGTCGGTAAAAGATATCTACTCTACTTTAAAATGTGGAGCAACTATGCAGATCATTCCAAAGAAGTTTTTCTCATTTCCGACAAAACTTCTGGATTATCTGGTCGAGCGGGAAGTAACGACTCTGATCTGGGCAGTTTCTGCACTATGCATCATATCCACATTAAAAGGATTTGATTATAAAGTGCCACAGAAGATCCGTAAAGTTATATTCAGTGGAGAAGTAATGCCGGTGAAGCATTTGAACATCTGGAAGAAATATCTGCCGGAAGCTATGTATGTGAATGTTTACGGTCCGACGGAAATTACATGTAACTGTACGTATCATATTATTGACCGGGAGTATGAACCGGGAGAAAATCTTCCGATTGGAAAACCATTTCCAAACGAAAAGGTGTTTCTCTTAGATGAAGAAGACCGGGAAGTGACAAAACCGGGAGAAAAAGGAGAAATCTGTGTATCCGGTACTGCTTTGTCACTTGGATATTACAATAATCCGGAACAGACGGCGAAAGCATTTGTGCAAAATCCATTGAATCAATCTTATCTGGAGCCAATCTACCGGACAGGAGATCTGGCATATTACGGCGAAGATGGGAATCTGTACTTCGCATCACGAAAAGATTTCCAGATCAAGCATATGGGACATCGCATTGAACTTGGAGAGATTGAGACTGCACTGGAGACAGTGGAAGGACTAGGTCGGAGCCTTTGCATGTATGATGAGGCAAAGGGAAAAATTCTTGCATTCTATGAAGGAGACCTGGAAAAGAAACAAATCGTCCGGGCAATCGGGACAAGACTTCCGGGATTCATGATTCCGAATGTATTTGTGAAAGTAGAAGAATTTCCACTTACGAAAAATGGAAAAATCGACCGTAAGAAACTGGAGGAAGCTTATGAATCAGGAAATCTTACAAACTTATCTTAGACAGGAAGAGACTCCTGCGTATATCTTTGATCTGGATATGTTAAAATCCAGAGTTCATATGATGAAAACGATACTGGGCGAACGGGCAGAAATCTGTTTTGCAATGAAAGCCAACCCATTTCTGATCGGACCATTAAAGGATACGGCAGACAAATTTGAGGTATGTTCCCCAGGAGAATTTCACATTTGTGAGACAGTAGGAATTCCAATGGAGAGAATTGTACTGTCCGGTGTGAATAAGGAAAAATGCGACATTACCCATGCGATGCATACTTACGGGAATGCAGGCGTGTATACAATCGAATCTAGGAAGCATCTGGAGCTTTTGGAAATGTGTGCAAAAGAAGAAAACATTATGATCCATGCACTGATCCGTGTGACAAGCGGAAACCAGTTCGGCGTAGACGAAGAAGAAATTTTCGATATTGTTTCTAAAAAGAACTACTACCCACATGTGCGAATTGAAGGGATTCAGTGCTATTCCGGTACTCAGAAAAAGAAGTTCTCTAAGATTGAAAAAGAGCTGCACTGGCTGGATGACATACTTACCCGTCTGAAAGAAACATGCAATTATGATGCTGAAGTTCTGGAATATGGACCGGGATTTTATATCCCTTATTTTGAAAATGAAGATGAGGTAGATGATGAGTCATTGCTGCAGCAATTTGCAGATACACTTGCAACATTAAAATTCCAGGGGAAAATCACTTTGGAAATGGGACGCTATATTGCAGCATACTGTGGTTATTATGTGACTCGTATCGTAGATCAGAAAGTCAACCACGGACAGAACTACTGTATCGTAGATGGAGGACTGAACCATCTGAATTACTACGGACAGGCAATGGCTATGAAGATGCCGCATCATAAACACATTCCGGATGCTCCATCGGAGGCATCTGACGGACAATCAGAAGTTCTTTGGAACATCTGTGGCTCGCTATGTACGGTCAATGATGTACTGGTGAAACAGATTCCGCTGAAACATGCAAAGATTGGCGACGCTCTTGTATTTGAACGGGTGGGTGCTTATTCTGTAACAGAAGGAATCTATCTCTTCCTGAGCCGGCGCATGCCAAGGATTCTGTTCTGGTCTGAAAAAGACGGATTTACAGAGGCCAGAAAAGCAACAGAAAGTTACCCGATCAACACGGAATGTACAGAAAAAATGAAAAATTAGAAAAGGAGATAATAGCTATGGAAAAATTAATTGAGATTTTAGAGGACATTCAGCCGGATGCTGACTATGAGACATGTACAACATTGATTGATGATGGAATCCTGGATTCTTTTGCAATCCTGTCTATCGTAGGAGAATTGGAAGACGAGTTCGATGTATCAGTAACACCTGCGGACATTATTCCGGAAAACTTTAACTCAGCACAGGCACTTTGGGCTATGGTACAGAGACTGCAGGCTGAATAAGAGAATAAACGGGGACACGAGAATGACAAAAAGTACCATGTTGACACGAGAAAATGCCTAACATGGTACTTTTCTATGTTTTGCGATAACATTTTTTTATCGCAGATAGTCCGGCCAGTCTTTGGCCGGATGATACATCAGAAAAGTGGAAAGGCTGGCTAAAAAGTCTCCGACAGATGGTCTTGCGGTCATGCGATATCCAACAACAATCTGGAATAAAAATTGGTTCTTCTCCCAGATGACTGCAATCATTGTACGGATATTCCGTTCAACGCAAGGAAGCGCAATTTCGCAGGATTCGGCAACTTTTGGGTAAAGTCTGGTGGTAAGAGATGTCAACAGCTGTTGGTCCGCCAGAACATATTGAAGAGCTGTTACGGCTGGCGTAAAGCCGGCATAGACCGGAGAAGCACCAAGAGTCCGAAGCAGCTGTTCAATATCCTGTGCTGAGACATCAGAACCAGATAAAGGAACCAAAAAAACCCCTCCTTTTCAACAAATCTCACCTTATTATAACAAAAACGAATAGGTATGCAACATTTAAACTAGAAAAAGAATAGTTCCGTATTATGAGACAAAATGTTATAATTGAAGCAGTGCCAGAGGATTTGGTTCATAAATTGACGAAAGAGAAAACAGGTGACAGCATGCAAGTAGGATTGAACATTAAGATTAAAAGAATCGGAAGAGGGTATACACAGGAAGAGATTGCAGATGCCATCGGTGTCGCCCGTTCTACATACACAAGATACGAGTCAGACAAGAGACTGCCGGATATATACAAATTATGTGCACTGGCAGATTATTTTGATGTATCATTGGACGACCTGGTGGGAAGAGACTGGAAACCGAAAAAAGAGCACAAAGGGCGGAACATTGCAATCAAACCACAGCCGAAATGTATATCAGCTGGGAGTCAATCCCCCAGCTGATATAGCCTCCGGCAGGATTGCAGAGGTGCGCAGTAGAAGTATGTCATGCAATTGCATGACGCGCACCTCGCAGCAAGAATGCCGAGGCATTCTTGAAAAAGTAAGTGGCGGAAACAGAATAAAGGCAGAGAAAAAGACACTTTCGGAGGAAGGTGTTTTTTTCTATGTATCAAAGGAAAAGACATTCACTGGATATGTTTTATTGCGGGAAAATACAGTGTGTGGTATAATCATGGAAGTTTAACAGGTGTTTGTGGAGGAGAAAGAATTTTATCATGGAAGCACAGTGAAACAAGTACCTGAAACGATAAGAAGTATTTGAAATTAAAGATATAAATAGCGAGGAACTTTTATTAAGACAAGGGAAAGTACCAACAGGTGAAATAGCAGTCGGAGAGTATGATTATCATACCGCGGCGTTACCTGTTATTGCTTATAATATTGCAAATGATAACAGTATTGCATCTATAACAGTATTGCATCTGTAACAGCAGCGGTTTGGCACAATGAAGATCAGAGTGATTTGCAATGGGTGGAGTTACCACAGAACGAAGATGGGACATATTCGACAAATGTGAATATTGCCAATTTTAATTTTGTATTGGGAGAGTATCATATACATGTATATGCTGTAAACACAGATGGACAGTAGTATTTCCTCGGAGAAGGAATGGGAAGTGTGCAATAAAAGATGAAAAACATAAAACAGTATTTAGATTTGACTTTTTGGAAATTTATTTTAGTTGGAATTATAAACACACTTGTGGGGACAACAGTAATGTTCGTAGCATATAATCTGTGCCATCTGAATTACTGGGTATCGTCAGCGTCCAATTATGTTGTGGGCAGTATTGTGAGTTACTTTTTAAATAAATATTTTACTTTTCAGGATAAGAAAAAATCCTGGAGACAGGTGGGAATATTTGTAGTTAATATTACAATCTGCTATTTGCTGGCATATGGATTGGCAAAACCAATGGTATCATGGATTTTGAGTAGCGAGAACAAAGTTGTACAAGATAACTTATCTATGTTGGTAGGAATGGGAGCATTTGTAGTGTTCAATTATTTGGGACAGAGACTATTTGTATTTAAAACAAGTAGATAAATAACTCGCAGTTATCAGAAAATTGTGATACACTGTATTTAAATAATTGTGCAGAAACTGTGCTGAAAGGAGAAAATATGAAGAGGATGAGGGTATTTAAGAAGATGGCTGTTTTGATAGTTTTGTCTGTTGTGCTTAGTGCACCATCAAATGTAATTTATGCATTTGCGGAAGAATACATTGATGAATCTGAAAGTGTGGATTATGAACAGTCGAATCTGATTGAAAATGAAGAGTCAGTAGAAAATAATCAATCGGATGTGAAGATATCAGAAGAAGTATCATCAGAAAAAGAATCAGAAGAAAAAATAGAGGTTGAGGGACAAAATCAGAGTAGTGGAGTCCCAAACTTAAAGGAACAAAACCAGAATGATGAAGTTCAAAGCTTAGAAGAAAAAAATGTTGAAATTCCTTCAAATTTAACTCCTGGTTGGTTTTTGAAAGAAGGGGACTGGTATTATTACGACTTGAATGGAACAAGAGCATCAGGTTGGCGTTATATCGGAAATGTGTGGTATTATTTTAATGGAGATAATATTAGCAAGCCGGGAGTTATGAGTAAAAGTACACATCAATTAATTAATGGAAATATGTTTGTGTTTGATGCAAGTGGAGCGATGCAGACAGGCTGGATATTGGAACCGGAAGGTTGGTACTATGCGGATGGAAGCGGAGCACTTGCGAACGGCTGGAGATATGTGAATGGAGCATGGTATTATTTAGACGGAAACAATGAAGAATATCCAGGATTAATGGTATCGGGACAAGATAAGGTAATTGCAGGAGAAAAATATAGTTTTAATCCTAACGGTGATATGCGCGCGGGTTGGTATATGTCTAATAGTGGAGAGTGGTATTATTATGATAATTATTCTGGCCAAATTTGTTCGGGGTGGAAATATGTAAATAATAATTGGTACTATTTAGATCCACAGGATAATAATAAAATGATACCAGGGGGTTGGAAGAAATTCGATAATGGTTATTATCTCTTTAATAGTGACGGTTCCATGGTAACTAATTGGTCGTATGTTAATGGTAATTGGTACTATTTTTCGAGTGATGGATTAATGCGAACTGGCTGGCAGTGGATTGGAAATAAATGGTATTATTTCTACTATGAAAATGATTCACATGGTGGAGTTTATGGTGCCATGGCGAGAGCTACGTCAATTGATGGTTGGCAATTACAGACTGATGGTAGTATGCTAACAGACAAGCAGGCGGAGATGTCTCAAATGGCGCAAGCTTATAATAGCAATACAAACTATTTGATTTTAGTTGATCGGGCAGCATGTAAAGTCGCTGTATATGCAGGAAGATTTGGTGCATGGAATAATATTATGTATTGGGATTGTGCGCCTGGAAAATCATCTACTCCAACTGTTTCTGGAACATTTACAGTACAGGGGAAAGGATATTATTTTGATTCTGGATCAGCCAGATGTTATTGGTATACACAGTTCTATGGAAATTATTTATTCCACAGTGTACTTTACAGTAAATATAATGGTTCTTTGATGGATGGAAGAGTGGGTATTCCGCTTTCACATGGATGTGTACGACTTCAAATTGATAATGCAAAATGGATTTATGATAATATTCCAAGAGGAACAAAAGTAGTTATTTACTAGATTTAAGTAGTAAGAAAAAGAGTCTTTCGTGTGTTTTTGCACGAAAGGCTCTTTTATAGTTGAAGCATTATTTTTTTGCTGTAGTTACATATGTTTTAATATCTTTAAAGAATCCTGCAATCATTATTATCATGATAATTCCAATCGGAAATGCTGAGATAATGCTGATGCTTTGTATGTTGTTCATGGAACTTTCAGAGAAGACCAGTGCAATTGGAAGTACTATTAATAATACACACCACAGTAATTCGATTAGTTTATGAGGATGCTCATTTTCTCCAAGTTCTTTGTAGCTATAGCAAGCTGCTGTATAAGCAATTGAATCAAATGAGGTTGCGTAAAATGCAATCATACATAAAACAGTGATTACAAGAATTACTTTTGAAATTGGCATTGTATCGATAATATTTAGTATCAATCCATAGAGATCACCATCTGTAGCATACTGTGCAATAAAATCTGTAGCTCCACTTGTCTGAATTCCGAGACCGTAATTTCCAAGTACAATAAAACTTACGATTGTTGAACCAACACCAAAAACATATCCTCCAAGAATTGTCTGTTTAATTGTTCTTCCGCGTGAGATATTTCCAATAAAAAACGGAGCAGCAACAGACCATACCATCCAGTAAGCCCAATAATAAATGGTCCAGTCTTGAGGAAAGTTATTTGTACGTTCCGGATCAGTATAGGTACATAATCCAATAAAATTCTGAAACATTTTTCCTAAACTTTGGAAACCATTCTCAACAATAAATTTTCCCTGTCCTCCAGTAACTAAAACAATTAGCAAAAGACCAAAGAAAAGGTAAATACAGAGTTTGGCTAAAAAGCTGATTCCCTTAAATCCATGCAATACAGCATATGTATATACAACACAGGTGATAAGAAGAATAATAATTGTAACAACAGTTCTACTAAGCGTAATGCCAAATAATTTTACAATAATTGCAGCTAAAAGTGGGGTGGCTACACTGAAAGTAGTGGCTGTACCAGCTAAAAGTGCAAACAATGCAAATAAATCAATGATACGTCCGAGGATTCCATCGGCCTGTTTTCCAATAATCGGGCGGCAGGCTTCAGAATAGCGCTGTCGATTTCTTTTTTTAACATGCAGCATAAATCCAAATACAACTGCAAGTACAAGATAAAATGCCCATGGAATAAAGCTCCAGTGAAACAGTGGGAAAACACCAGCCCATTCCGTGACTGAACCAAGTTCCTCAAGGTGAGGATTTGTTGCATACATGACCCATTCAGCAAATGAATAGAATAAGATATCTGCTGCCAGACCACATGTAAACATCATGCTTCCCCACACAAAAAAGGAATACTTTGGTTTTTCATTTGGCTCACCAAGAACTACATTTCCATATTTGGAAAAGGATAGGAAAATGGAAATCACTAATACACTTATACCAATAATTAAATAATAGATTCCCATTGTGTTCCCGAAGAAATATCGGACTTTGCTGATAATATCATTTGATGCGTCTGGGAAGGCGAAGAGTACACCTGCCAATGCCATAATTATAATAAATGGCGCTAAGGTAATTAACCAGTCTATTCTACTGCTTTTTAATTTGTTCATTTAAATTTCCTCCAATTTCTGAGTGGCATAATAATATTTATAGTTCTGTCCAGCATGAAAGGTAAAACCTGCTGCTGCGTTATTTTTATCTTTAAAAGCTTTTATTTCTTTTATCTGCCCTTCGTTGATACTTAAATTAGTAGCAATTTTTTTTAATATTTCTGACCGGGTGTTTGTTGTGTACGACTGGTCAAAAATTCGAAGTTCATCCAAAGTATCGAATTCAAAAATGAAATCCGATGGATATTTACGAATCTTCATTTGAAGTTCGGCAATGTGTTCAATATAAATGGATTCCCACAGTTTATCAGCGGTTTCCGGATTGTTATATTCATTTTCAAGGATTGATAAAAACTTTTTACTGAATTCTTGTGACCAAAATACATGACCAAGCATTATCCAGGAATTGTTACCACCGACAACGACATTTTGTATTATATTGTCCTTTTCGGTGATGCACCATTCTTCAGTTCTTCCGTTTATGTACACTGCTGAATAGTAGCTGGCGTCAACTTCAGTTTCAAATGGATTTTTTAGGAAATAATTATCAGAGGAACAGATATAGCTGTTTTTTAAATAATTTCTGGCGGCATAAATACTGGAATTATTGTTACGGATTAAATAATCCGGATTGTGAATGAGAATTACTTTATATTTTTCTTTTAGATATTCAAATTGTTCTGCCATATATCCGGTGATTATAACAATCTCTTCAATTCCAGCTTCTCGAAGTTGGCGGATCTGTCGTTCGATTAAAATTTCGCCCCGGACTTCGATTAATGCTTTGGGTCTTTCAAATGATAACGGTGCAAAACGACTTGATGTTCCTGCTGCCATAATAATTGCATTATCTACCTTCATTTGTCTCCTCCATAAAAATTTTATAGTAATCTTTAGCATATCGATACTGGCGCAAAGAATATTCTCCAAAATCTATACCAAGGTTGCGTTTGTATTCACACCAGTTGCTCCAAAGAAGTCCACCAGCAGCGATGTAACAATAGATTTTAATTCTTGTTTCTTTGTTACAGCCTTCAGTAAAGTACATTCTGATTAATTCGTCAATCTGTTCTTTGTTATAAAGCGAATAGATAGCAAACATTGCGATATCAACATGAGGATCTTGCATTCCAGCATATTCCCAATCAATAAGCCGGATATCTTCCTGACCTTGGTCATCTGTGACAAACAGGAAGTTGTCAGGAACTGCATCAATATGAGTTAATACTTTTTTGGCAATATGTGCATCAATATAAGATTTTAGAGACAATACATTGTCTTTTGTTTTCTGATAATCTCTATAGATAGAAGGTTTCCCATTCCAGAGATTTTCATAAAAATTAATTTGACCAAAGATATCGAAATCATGGTCAACTGATAAATGCATTTCGTGAAATTGACGGAGCCGATTCATACATTTTTGCACATCATTTTGATCATTTGGATTACAAACTCTTGCGTGGTTTAAAAATTTTGTAATCTTATAACCATTTTCCGGATTAATATATTCAATGTCATCACAGAGATGCTTATCTTGGATAACATGATAAACCTGTGCTTCTTCACGTCTGTTAATCAGTTGATCGGTTCCTTCACCTGGAATACGCATAATGTGTTTAAAACCACCACATTCAAACAGGAAAGAACGATTTGTCATGCCTTTTTTCAGGACGGTAATGTTTGTAATCTGTTCAGGCTCTGTATGTAGCGCATCAGCAGCAATTTGCAAAACATCAGATTGCAAGTGATTAGAATTGCTGTCCAATTCACGCAACTGCTCGAAAGTATTGATTTCTACAATATTAGAAGAGAGTACCTCCCTTGCCATAACGATCATCTTATCGTGGTCGTATAAGGTCTCTTCCCAAAAACTTCCATCATAGCGAGAATCTTTATCTAATTCTTGTAGTCGTTTCTGTACAATGGAAGCTTCATCTTTGAGCAAATAACTGATACCGATCATGGAGTTTCCACCGGAAGAAGGGGAAACGGTTGTCAATTCCATCTTGCGGTTGATGCGTACTGAACTGTCGTTGTCAATTAAGTCACTGACCATATACCAGGAATAAAGTTCATGCTTGGAAAATGGATTCTGATCGCACCAAATATCACAAGGAACAATATATGAATTGGATAAAAAATCAGATGCCAGTTTCAAAGAATGAAGATTGTTCTTCGAGGCATATTCTGAATTTACAACTAACTCTACATTATATTCATCAATCAAGTATTCGTATTGTTCTTTCATAAAACCTACAACAACATAGATATTGTGAATATTCACTTCATGGAGTTGTTTGATAAGACGTTCAATTAATGGCTCTCCATGTACTTCTAAGAGTCCTTTGGGAACTTCTGTATTGATTGGAACCATACGCATTCCAAAACCCGCTGCCAGAATAATTGCGTTTTTAGGCGCGGATGCATGTATCATATCCAAAGCCTTTTTGGTTGGCTGTATTTCTTCATTTATATACCCTTCCTGGAGTAAATTTTTAATAGATCGATTAACAACTCCGAGAGAATGGCCAGATGTTTCAGAAAGCCGTCTCTGATTTGTGTAAGGAAAAGATATGATGTTGTTCAAAATATCACACTCTTGAATGTTCATGTACTGATACACCTCCTTGGTTCATGAACGTATTATATATGTTTAACAAAGAAAAGTCAATGAAAATCAATTAATAAAAAACTGGTAATATTGTATATATGTGGTATATTATATAAGTGAATGCTGGAATTTAATTATAGTTGGAAAATGGGGGAGGGTGTAAAATGAAGAAAAGTATAAAATATAGCAAGATATTAACAATAGTGTGCATTGTGGTATCATTTTGCTTTGGCATAAAAACGGAGGCAGCAGAAAAAACAGGGACTAGAATACATTTTATTTCGTTGAATGGAGTTACGGATGCTATTTTATTAGAGAGCGATGGGCATTTTGGGATGGTAGATTCGGGAGAGGACTGGGACTATCCAAATAGTGAACAGTATCCGTTAAGAGAAGGAATTACTATAAATGAAGGTTATGAGCAGCAAGTGATTCATTATTTAAGAACTATGGGGGTAAAAAAATTAGATTTTTATATTGCCACACATTCACATAGTGATCATATAGGTAGTGGAGATGAGATATTGAATCATTTTCCGGTTGATAGATTATATATAGACCGGTATGATGATTCTTATATGTTAGATTCTCATGGAAAAGATCCACAGGATCCATATTATTATCCACAGGCAAATGAAAATTATCTTTGGGATAATCAGTATGTGTATGATTGTTTAATAAAAGCGGCAAATGATAATAATGTAAAAATAATTACAGATTTAGATCTTGATGAAAATGCGCAGTATCGAAGATTTCAAATGGGCCAAATGGATATAAGTATTATGAATTATGAACGAGAGAGAGATGCGAATGGTAATATTATTCCTGTACAATCTGAAAATGATAATGCATTGGTTGTAAAAGTAAATGCATACGGGAAAAACGCTCTTTTAACATCGGATATAGACCCGAAAAATGGAGATACAAAAAAGGTGGCAGATCAATTAGTTGAAGAGTTATGGAATGATGAAGGTCTAAAAGAAAAGGAAGCAAAAAAAATTGAAAAAAAGAATTATGATTTTGAATATAATATGTCTTCCAATTATGAAGAATATAATGTGTTTGTACCAGATGAGCGACAAATAGAGGAAAATATTGAGGATGAATCGCAACCTAATTTGGGGAAAAAGATACAGATAGATTTGATGAAAATGGTGCATCACGGGGTGGATTATAATAATACAACATATTTTTTAACATCATTAAATCCTAAAACTGTTGTTATTACTGGACCTCAGAGCTTTTTTAATGATCGAATGAAACAATGCTTGTCAGGGACAAAAGTTTATTCTACGATGACAGATTCAGCAGCAATAGTTGCAGAATTTTCAAAATCAGGGATAGACACAAAATATAATAAAATAATATCAGGAACAGAAGAAATAGATGGAGAAACATATTGGTTTGATGAAAACGGACGCAGTATAACAGGTTGGAAATATTTTGATAATGCATGGCATTATTATAATGAAAAAGGAATATTAGAAACAGGTTGGCAAACTATAAATGGATCATTGTATTATATGAATTCTGCAGGAATAATGTTAACAGGTTGGCAATATATAGATGGAATGTGGTATTATTTCCATTGGTCTGGACCGATGCAGACAGGTTGGCAATATATAAATAATACGTGGTATTTTATGAATGTTACAGGAGCAATGCAGACAGGTTGGCAATTAGTAGGTGGCAATTGGTTTTATATGGATGGCTTAGGAGCAATGCAGACAGGTTGGCAATATATAGGTGGCAATTGGTACTATATGGACGGCTCAGGAGCGATGAAAACAGGCTGGCAATATATAGGTGGCAATTGGTATTATATGGATAGCTCAGGAGTGATGAAAACAGGTTGGCAATATATAGGTGGCAATTGGTATTATATGGATGGCTCGGGAGCGATGAAAACAGGCTGGCAATATTTAAGCAATACATGGTATTATTGTGAAAACAGTGGAAGAATGGTAAGCGATTCTTGGTATTGGGTAGGTAATTATTGCTATTATTTTAAAGATTCAGGGAGAATGGCTGCAAATACTTGGATAGGAGATTGGTATGTAGATGGAAGTGGGGCATGGATACCTGGAATGACAAAACCAAAGAATGAGTGGATTTATCAATCAGGACGTTGGTGGTATCGTCATGCTGACGGGAGCTATACACGAGATGGCTGGGAAAGAATAGGAAACACTCAGTATTATTTCGATGGTTCTGGCTGGATGATAACAGGCTGGAAATATAGTGAAGGTATATGGTACTATATGAATGACTCAGGAGCAATGATAAGTAATTGTTGGTATTGGATAGGAACAAATTGTTATTATTTTAATGAAAATGGAGAAATGGCTGCAGATGCATGGATAGGAGATTGGTATGTAGATGCATGGATAGGAGATTGGTATGTAGATGGAAGTGGAGCATGGATACCTGAAAAAGTGTATAATAAATAATGAACTTAAAGAAAGGAACTAGCATGAAGGCGAAAAAGATAATTAGTATAGCATTGGCAATTGCAATGTTGCTTATGACACCAACGCAGGCAGTTTTTGCAGAGGGACAGCAAGAAGTGACAGAAGATGCAAATATAGAGATAAAAAATGCTGATTTCCAAAAAATGGAGACTACTGAAAACGTGCCAGATGTTACTTTACATGATGAAAAAGTAAACAATGATACAGTAGAAGAGAATCGAGAAACTGAAATTACACAGCAAACTGATAAATTGAATTATGTTGTTGTTAATAAAAAATATATTGAACAGGGTGATGAGCAGCAGATTGTGGTTTCTGTAGGAAATGGGATTACAATTGAGGCGGCAACATTGAATTATCATAGAGTATCTGATGGTAAGACCTATCAGGCTGAAATGACACAGAGTAATGAAGAGGCGCTGATGTTTGATATGTCTTATGTGAAAAATGCTGAAACAGGAGAATATCAACTGGATTCTTTAGACTATAGTGTAACTGGAGAAAATCGTAAAATCGAATTTTCAGAAGCTGGGATTGATGCTAAATATGGTGTTAATACAGAGGTGGAGACAGATGCAGATGCACAAATAAGTAATCCGGATTCATCAAGTGATAATGAAATAGTAGAAGATGTTGTTTCGTTTGATGAGGAAGGAAATCAAATTTCAGAAAATTCAATTGAAGAAGCAATTGCAGCTCAGCAGGCAGATTCAACAAAGAGTAGAGCAGTAGCATCTGATGCAAAGACTAAAAATGTTGTTGTAGTGTTGGATCCAGGCCATGATGCAACGCATGCAGGGGCAATTGGAGTTAGCGAGTTAAGAGAAGAAGCATTGACTTTAAAAATAGCACGTTATTGCAAGGAGGAATTACAACAGTACAGCGGTGTAACGGTATATATGACAAGAGAAAGCGAGGCGTGTCCGAATCCGGGGACATCTTCTACCAATGATAATGCAAGAAGGGTAGCCTATGCAAAGAGTGTTGGCGCAAATGTATATGTTAGCATTCACATGAATTCAGGCGCATCTGGAGCTCATGGTGCAGAAGTATATTATCCAAACTCGAATTATCGTAGCGATATAGGAGCAGAAGGAAACAAACTTGCATCAAAAGTATTAGAACAATTGGTTGCATTAGGGTTATATAATCGAGGTGTTAAAATAGAAAATTCAGGTACAGGTGATACATATGCAGATGGGAGTTTAGCTGATAAGTTTGGTGTGATCAGAGGAAGTAAAAATGCAGGATTTCCTGGAATTATAATTGAGCATGCATTCATTACGAATTCTTCGGATGCGGCATTTTTGTCAAATGAAAATAATTTAAAAAGACTTGGACAAGCGGATGCGGCGGGAATAGTGAATTATTTTGGGTTGACAAAAGGAACTTGGATTCAAGATTCTACAGGTTGGTGGTTTAGAAATGCAGATGGAACATATCCGGTAAACCAATGGGCTTATATAAATGGTGCATGGTATCATTTTAATGCTGCTGGTTACAGAGAAAACGGTTGGATTACGCTTAATGGAGTTAGATTTTATTTGGAAGCAGACGGAAGAATGGTAACAGGTTGGAAACAGATGGATGGAACTTGGTACTATTTTGATGGTTCTGGAGCGATGAGAACGGGTTGGCTACAGTTAGGAAGCACTTGGTATTGGTTGGACAATGATGGAAAGATGGTAACAGGGTGGAAATCATTTGGCCGATATTGGTATTATTTAGGCCCATCTGGCAATATGTATGTTGGAAATTGTAGTATAGATGGTAAAAGATATCAGTTCTGTGATACAGGATATGTGGTTGATAGCTGGATTTACCAAGATGGAATCTGGTATTATTGCAATTCGGACAGGACATATGCGAAAGGATTTAAACAAATAGGAGGTGCTACATACTATTTTAATAACAAGGAGCAAATGGCAACAGGCTGGCAGAATATAAATGATAGCTGGTATTATTTTGAAAGCTCAGGAGCAATGAAAACAGGCTGGTTATTGTTGAACAACACATGGTATTGGTTTGAAAATGACGGAAAGATGGTGACAGGCTGGAAAAGGGTTGGAGCATATAGTTATTATTTTGAAAAAAATGGAGCAATGTGTATTGGTAAAAAAACAATAGATGGAAAAAGCTATGATTTTGGAATCAGTGGAGGAATACTGACGGGGTGGTACATAAAAGATAATGCGTGGTATTATACGAAAGATGATTTGACCATAGCAGTAGGTATGAATCAGATAGGAAAAAACAAGTTCTATTTTGAAAGCAACGGAAGAATGGTAACAGGTTGGAAGTATGTTGATAATAACTGGTATTATTTTGATGGTACGGGAGCTATGAAAGCAGGTTGGTTACAGTTAGGAAATACATGGTACTGGTTAGAATCAGATGGAAAGATGGCAACGGGCTGGAAAGATTTTGGAGAATATTGGTATTATTTTGGATCATCTGGAAATATGTATGTCGGCAATTGTAGTGTAGAAGGTAAAAGATATCAATTTTGCGATACAGGGTATGTAGTGGATTGCTGGATATATCAAAATGGAATCTGGTATTATTGCAATTCGGACAGGACATATGCAAAAGGATTTAAACAAATAGGAGGTGCTACATACTATTTTAATGATAAGGAACAAATGGTAACGGGGTGGCAGAATATAAATGATAGCTGGTATTACTTTGAAGGCTCAGGAGTCATGAAAACGGGCTGGTTATTATTAAACAATACATGGTATTGGCTTGAAAATGACGGAAAAATGAAGACGGGTTGGAAATCTTTTGGTAATGTACGTTATTATTTTGAACAATCAGGATCTATGGTTACAGGAGTAAGAACAATTGATGGACAAAAATATGATTTTGGAGCAGATGGAGTATGTAAAAATGTTCAATCAGGTTGGAACCTGGAAAATGAAGATTGGTATTATATTATAGACGGAAGTCCGAAAAAAGGTTGGTTGTTACTTGGAAATACTTGGTATTATTTAGACTCGTCAACTGGAATAATGAGAACAGGGTGGGTGAATGTAAATAATCAATGGTATTATATGGATTCTAATGGTGCTATGCTTACTGGATATCAGAAAATAGAAAATCAATGGTATTATTTCAATAAATCTTTAAAGGACATTCCCAATGGTGCTCTTGGATACACTGGAGTAACGCCAATTATGGGTACTAGTACATTGGGAAAAGACAGAGTTACAGTTGTACAAAAGATAGTTAGTCATTATACAGCTAGTGGGAAATTATATCCAAGCAATGCCTTAAATGGGGTGGGAGTATTAGGAGGAACAGGTGGGGCCCCAAATATTGTCACTTTTTGTGAAATGATATATGATGAAGCTGTGTTCGAAAATGTTAGACCGGAAATTTTGTATGCACAGATAATGTTGGAAACAGGATATCTTCAATATGGTGGAGATGTGGAAATTAATCAGTTTAATTTTGGAGGATTAGGTGCAACAGGTAATGGAGTAAAGGGGAACAGTTTTATAGATGTACGAACTGGAATCAAAGCTCAGGTTCAACATTTAAAGGCGTATGCATCTGTAGAGCCTTTGAATGCAACGCAAGTAGTAGATGAAAGATTTAAATATGTAACACGAAATACAGCACCTTATGTAGAATGGCTTGGAATAAAAGAAAACCCAACAGGAAAAGGTTGGGCTGCGGCTGCGGGCTATGGATTTAATCTTATGAAAATTGTGAATAATTTGTAGAAGTGTAGAAAAAGCAGGGATAAAATATCTGAAAATGATATTCAGTTCTTGCTTTTTTGGGATAATCAATGGTCCTATGTCAAGATTTAGTACAAGTTAAAATGAGAAATTTCTCTCCATTTTAATCCGCCAGAAGCTCAGCCTCAGTGTGCGTTCTTTCATACACTCGTTCGAATTCGTTTGGCGACATATAGTTGCAATGGCTATGAATTCGTTTCGTATT
>OLSC01000977.1_pt1 | contig 30494 bp, 25 predicted proteins | sample 1672881 | NCBI WGS metagenome assembly OLSC01 (sample SAMEA3136733, study PRJEB25190) | human gut metagenome | biome: human gut; feature: human-associated habitat; material: faeces | place: Austria | collected 2013
GCGCGCCCTGTTTGTAATCGTTTAGTTCCAGTAATCGGTTTTTTCCTTCAGGCCGATATTGGCGGCCTTAAATTCGGGATTTTTACCTGCTTTTCGCTGCTCTGTGTAGTCTTTCAGGGCTTTTATCGCGGTCCGTCCCAGGATCAGAATGACGGGAATGTTGATGACAACCATCAGAGCCTGGAAGAGATCGGCGGTGTCCCAGGCCAGCTGCATGCTGATGACAGCACCCAGCAGGACAATCACGGCGGCAATGATCCGGAAAACGGTCATGAAGGTCTGGCTGGGGGTCTTCTTAAAGATGAACCGCAGGCAGCCTTCGCAGTAGTAGTAGTTGCCGATGAGGGTGGTGAAAGCAAAGAGGGCCATGGAGATGGCGATAAAGACAGGGCCAAAATCGCCCAGCGCGTTCTGCAGCGCGGCCTGAACATAGGGGGCGCCGGCGGCCTCCGCGGTGGGCTCCACACCGGAGCAGAGGCACATAAGGGCAGTGGCGGAGCAGATGAGAATGGTGTCGATGAAGACAGAGAGCATCTGCACCAGGCCCTGCTTGACCGGGTGGGAGACGTCCGCGGTGGCTGCGGCGTTGGGGGCCGAACCCATGCCGGCCTCGTTGGAATACAGGCCGCGCTTAATGCCCTCCATCATGCAGGAGCCGGCGAAGCCGCCGAAAATGGCGGGGAAATCAAAGGCGCTGGCAAAAATGTTCTGGAAGACGGTGGGGACCAGGTTCAGGTGCATCAGAACCACGACCAAGGCAATGACAACGTAGAGAACGCCCATGATGGGAACCAGTGTGCCGGTGACTTTGGTCAGACGGTGGGCGCCGCCCAGCACGCAGGCGGCAAAGAGAACCGCCAGGATCAGGCCGATGAGAAAGGGGGAATGGTCGCCGTAGAAGCTGAAGCCGGCAAAGGCGGACTGGAGGTTGTAGGAGGCCAGCATATTATATCCCACCGCATAGGTCAGGATAATGATGATGGCGAAGACGACCCCAAGCCAGCGCTGCCGCAGGGCGGTTTCCATGTAGTAGGAGGGACCGCCGTAGCTGCTGCCGTCCTTGTTCTTCCGCTTATAGATTTGGGCCAGGGTGGACTCCACAAAGGCGGAGGCGCCGCCCAGAATGGCGGTGACCCACATCCAGAACACCGCGCCGTATCCGCCCAGGCAGATGGCAGTGGAGACCCCGACAATGTTGCCGGTGCCCACCCGGGAGGCGGTGGAGATCATCAGGGCGCCGAAGGAGGAAATGCTTCCCTTGGTTTTGGGCTTTTCCGAAACCACCCGGAAGGACTCGCCCAGCAGGCGAATCTGGATAAACTTGCTGCGGAAGGTAAAGAATAACCCAGCAGCCAAGAGCAGAAGGGGGACCCATGGCATGTACAGGACCCCGCTGATGGCAGTGACCACAGAATCAATGCCGTCAAGAATTTGGTTCATTGGAATCACTCTCTCTTTTCTTTTTTCTGATAGGGGCATAATAACCAATGCTATCATCTTACAGGAAACGACAAGAAAATGCAAGAAAAATCAACAAATTGTCGTGAGAAAAGACAAGAAAGAGCGTGCCGCTGTCTTTCCAGCGGCACGCTCATGAAACAGAAACTATGGAGAAGAAACGAGTGCCTTACGCATCTTTGGCGTGGCTGAACATAGCCGCGGCACGCTCTTCCGGAGAGATCCGGCGTCTCTGCACACCGGAGGCCAGGAAGAGAATGATGCCAATGACCATCCAGCCCACAAACATGATGCTGGCTGTTTTGCCCATGTAAACAGGGTTGTTGGGGATAAACAGCAGCACGAAGACCACGGTGGTCACAATGGCAGAGAACGCGCCCATGGCAATTCCACCGGGAATCTTGTAGGGACGCTCCAGGTTGGGCTCTTTCTTCCGCAGGCGGATGAGAGAGTAGGAGGTGATGGTCCAGGACAGCACGAAGGCGGCTGCGGAGAAGGAGGTAATATCCTGAATCAGGCCGGCGCCCAGGAAAGGACCGATCAGAGACAGCACCAGGCAGACGATCAGACCGGGAACAGGGATGCCGTTTTTATTCTGCTTGGCAAACACCTTGGGCACCAGGCAGCCGCGGCCCATGCCCATGAGCAGGCTGGCGGAAGCCATGAAGAAGCCGTTCCAGGTGGTGAACAGGCCGGCGATGGCGCCCAGGGTAATCAGCCAATACAGCACCTCGCCCACGGCACCGGGATACAGGTTCAGGAACATGGTGGAGGCAGAGGGGTTTGCCATGTGGGCAAACTCCTGCCAGGGCCAGCCATAGCCGAAGCAGAACAGCAGGATGGCATAGAAAACACAGGCCAGACAGACGGACAGCACCACGGTTTTGCCCACGTTGGTGATGTCACCGCCGGCGTCCTCCACGCCCTGGGGAATGGTCTCAAACCCGGCCAGGAAGAAGGGGGCGGAGGCCAGAATGGCCATAATGCCGCCAAACATGCTGTGGTGAGAGACCTCTTTCAGACCCTCGGAGGCAGGGCCGTAGATGGTGGGGTCAGAGACATTGTAGATGGGCTGCCAGTTTTCCGCGTCGCCGCCGATGAGAGCGGCTACCGCGCCAATGATGGCGGCACCCACCAGGATGAAGCACAGCACCTTCTGCACCGTGGCGGCCGCTGCCAGGCCGCGCATGTTCAGGGCGAACAGCAGCAGGGAGGCCACGGAGCCAATGATGATGGTGACGAGATAGACATCTGTTCCGGCGATCTGATAGAGGGGTTCCCCGCTCTTGATGTCGGGAATCAGGTAGCCCAATACGTCAGTGATCTGAATGGCTTCCCAAGGAATGATGGAGACGAACGCGCCAAAGGCCGCCCATCCAGAGATAAAAGAGACATTCTCGTTGAATGCCCGATAGGAGAAGGCCATGCCGCCGCCAGCAACGGGGAGCATGGGAACCAGCTCACAGTAGCAGAGAGCAATGGGGATCATCATGACCAGCGCCACGATGTAACCAATCGCGGCCGGAATGGGGCCGCCGCAGCTGGTCATCCATCCGTTGATGGCGACTGCCCAGCCAACGCCGACGATTGCGCCAAAGCCAATGCAGAAAAAGTCAATGGCGCTGACACCTTTCTTTTCTGGGTTGTTACTCATACAGTACCTCTTTTCTGAAATGACCGCTTCCGGATGGAGCGGGGATGATGGATTCGTGCAGGAAACGAATCATAAGTTCCCGGAAAGTGCGGCCCTCCTTTCAGCCCGGGGGTGCTCATAAACGAAAAAGAAAATAAAAATGGCGAAAAAATGGTGACTTAAATCGACAACTTATTATAAAAAATGTCAATAAAGATGTAAAATAGAGAAAATCTATGGCAATATAAAAAAATTCTTGGACTGGGCGATGAAAGAAAAATAGCAAAAAACAGCCGAACAAAACGGCTGCTTCTTGCTATCCGAAGATGAGTTCAGGAAAAGTTGGCCCGGGTTGGGGGAAAAAACGGCGGTCTCTCCCGCCCAGAAGAGGCGGCCTCTTGTCTGCCTGGAAGAAGAAGGGCGAACAGACACCAGCCCAGACCGGTAGGGCAGCTTTGCGCTGCGGTCAAAGTTCTTGACCGCCGATTAGTATACTCGGGGAAGAATTTTTTGTAAAATTGAGAGGATTTATGTCGCCATAAAAAAATTCTTGTACCAATTTTGCGGTAGATGTGGTATCATCATGTACTAATCATGGATTGCTTATCCAAAACAGGACACAGCAGAATAAAGGAGAGATGAGCAATGGGTAAATATGCACCGGTCATCAAGACCGCTGAGTGCGGCAGTATGACCCGGGCAGCCCAAACCATGGGTTACACCCAGCCAAGCCTTGGCTATATTATCAATAACATTGAGAACGAACTGGGGGTCAAGATTTTTTATCGGGACCAGCGAGGGGTCACCTTGACAGAGGCCGGTGTCGGCCTGCTGGAAATTATGCGCCAGATTGAGGCCATGGAGATGCGGTTGCAGGAAGCGGCCCGGGTCAGCAAATGGGAGCTGCTGCGCGTGGGAATTTTTTCCGACGTGGCGGCCCAGTGGATGCCCGGAATCTTAGAGGCGTTTTATGAGGCGTACCCAGATGTGGTGGTGAAGCTGGAGCAAGAGTCATGCTACCTGAATGGAGAGCTTGATGTGAAGGAGCATAAGCTGGATTGCTGCTTCTTCATTGGACAGTGCCCCCCTGGCATGGAGAGCTTTCCCCTCTATGAGGACCCCTACTATCTGGTGGTGGAAGAGAAGAGCTATTTGGCCAGCCTCAAAGAGGTCTCTGTATGGGATGTGGTGGGAAAGTACCAGTTTATTCCAACCAATGAGAGTTTTGACATGGGAAGTACCATCCATGAGATCTATCAGCTTTTTGCCAGATTCAGCCGGTTGGATTTCCAACCCCAGGAAAACCAAATGGCCATTGCGCTGGTGGAGAAAGGATTGGGAATCACGGTCCTGCCGGGTCTGACTCTGATTGACTTGATTCCAAACCGGGCGGTGAAGATCATTCCCCTGAAGGACCGCCTGACCCGGACGGTGAGCCTTCTCTGCCCCCGGGAATCGGAGCGGTCCCACCTGACCGAGGTATTTCTTCGCTTAACGCAGCAGCGGGTCGATGCATGGAGAACGGCACAAGAGAACAAAAGCCCTTGAACCACTGGTTCAAGGGCTTTTTTCATGGGGAAGACCTGTGAGAGGCAGGGAAAATTACTTGGAAATGACCGGAAACTTGATGAAAATGGAGAAAATGGATTGTCATTTTTATCAAGCTTCCGTTACAATAAAAAGGGTTATATCTCAAAACAATAGGGAGGGCTGCGCCTGGACAGCGGTGAAAAACGGGACATTCCAGTGAGAATAGACGGAGAGATAAAACAGCATTTCCCTGGGCTCCCGGAGCGTGGTCAGGTTTCGGCCAATGATTTTGGCAAGGTATGCGCGGTTGCCCTCCTCCCAGCAGCATAGGACCAGACGCTCCACAGAGCGGGAAATGGTGCGCGGATTTTTGTTGAGCTGTTTGGCGACCTCCGGGTAAATGTCCTTGGTCACCATGATCTCATCCATGGGAATTTTCTGAACAAAGAGCAGTTCAGAAAGGCAATCCACCGAGCAGGCCAGGGGGCGGGTATCCCGGCGGATTGGCCCGAGAATGGTGCGAATAATTGCCTCTGTATTTGTCATAAGGAACCACCTTCCGTTAAGAGATGGTTCGATAATACAATGCTTTTAAGGGAACCAAGCAGTACGCGACAAAAGACGACAAAACTTCCAGAAAAATCCAGTTTTTTCTGGCCGGAAAGGGGAACCTTTTGGAAAAACTTGCGTCTCAATCAGTAGAAGCTTATGAAGTGGAGAAAGGAGCGTGACCCTGATGAAACATTGGAAAAAAGGACTGTGCGGCCTGCTGGCTGCGGTGCTGATGGTGCCGGCCGGGCTGGCGGCGCCGGTAAGCGGCGGGAAAAATCTCTCGGATTTGGAGGGGCATTGGGCCCAGAAGGAGGTAGAGGCCGCGGTTGCATCTGGATGGGTGGACGGCTACCCAGATGGGAGTTTTAAGCCGGAGAAGAGCATCACCCGTGCGGAGTTTACAAAAATGCTGCTGGACGCGATCCACTTGACGCCGGACAGTGAGACAGTGGCATGGATGAAGGAGAATGCTCTGACAGATGATATTTGGGGAAATCCGACGGAATATACGCCGAAGCTGTACGATATGAGCGGCCACTGGCTGACCAGCCAGGGGTGGCTGGACGCGGCGCTGTACTCCGGCATGGTGGTGCCGGATGACTACAATGGGAAGAATTTTCGGCCGGAGAAGGCGATTGCCCGGTATGAGATCGCGCTGATGACGGACCGGGCCCTTGGCTTGGTATACCCGGCCAGCCAGCCGGTGGAGGGGGAGCTGCCCTTTACCGACAAGGAGGAAATCCTGGACTGGATGAAGGGGTATGTGAACGAATCGGTCAAGGCTGGCGTCCTGAAGGGGTATCCCGACGGGAGCTTCCAGCCCAACAAGACCTCCACGCGTGCCGAGGCCGTGGTGATGATCCAGCGGATGCTGGAGGAGATGGAAGAGGGGTTAAACCCTGACATCACGGTTGTGGCAAGATATAAAGAGAACTATAAAGAGCATGGAGAAGAAGGGACGATTCTACAGGAAGAGGAAACAGACCAAATTCAGCTGCAAGTGATAGACAACATAATTTATGCGTCGCTTAATGATATGTATGATGTTGAAATAGATTTGATAAAAAAATATGGAAAGGAGAGTGCGGATAAACTTGGCGTTGCTTGGTGGCCGATTCAGCAGGAGATGATAGCGGGCATTACGAATGTAAGTTCTGGTAGTCTATATTACTATCAAATGGGAAATGAAATATACTATTGGGAAAGCAATGGAAGTGAAAAAATGTTTTGTGCACCAACGCGTGCGTTGTATGGAGAGTTGATGGTTCCAGTGTGTGATCTTTCACATTACAGTAGAGAGGCACAAGATGAATGGAAGGGAGGATGGGATCCTGAAACCAATACGCTTACTCTGTTAATGTATTACAGGGTTCCCCCGGAACGGTATAGCTGAGAATAGAGACGGAGGCAGCCGGAAAGCTGCCTCCGTTTTTAAGGGGAAGAAGAAAATAAATTTTTTCCAAAAGAGCGCCACTGTTTTTCAGGGTGTTCTGGATTGCTATGATATCGGTAGAACCGAAGTTCAAAGGTTCAGTGCTGAGGATAATGGAGGAGAGGGCGCTTTGGCGATTGGATAGAGGAAGTACAGAGAGTCAGGAATACATTGGGCAAAAAATTTTTTGAGAAAATAGTTGCATTTTGAAAGATATTACGTCTTAATAAACAAAGGGTAATAAGAAAGGAGTGTGACCCTGATGAAACATTGGAAAAAAGGACTGTGCGGCCTGCTGGCTGCGGTGCTGATGGTGCCGGCCGGGCTGGCGGCGCCGGTAAGCGGCGGGAAAAATCTCTCGGATTTGGAGGGGCATTGGGCCCAGAAGGAGGTAGAGGCCGCGGTTGCATCTGGATGGGTGGACGGCTACCCAGATGGGAGTTTTAAGCCGGAGAAGAGCATCACCCGTGCGGAGTTTACAAAAATGCTGCTGGACGCGATCCACTTGACGCCGGACAGTGAGACAGTGGCATGGATGAAGGAGAATGCTCTGACAGATGATATTTGGGGAAATCCGACGGAATATACGCCGAAGCTGTACGATATGAGCGGCCACTGGCTGACCAGCCAGGGGTGGCTGGACGCGGCGCTGTACTCCGGCATGGTGGTGCCGGATGACTACAATGGGAAGAATTTTCGGCCGGAGAAGGCGATTGCCCGGTATGAGATCGCGCTGATGACGGACCGGGCCCTTGGCTTGGTATACCCGGCCAGCCAGCCGGTGGAGGGGGAGCTGCCCTTTACCGACAAGGAGGAAATCCTGGACTGGATGAAGGGGTATGTGAACGAATCGGTCAAGGCTGGCGTCCTGAAGGGGTATCCCGACGGGAGCTTCCAGCCCAACAAGACCTCCACGCGTGCCGAGGCCGTGGTGATGATCCAGCGGATGCTGGAGGAGATGGAAGAGGGGTTAAACCCTGACATCACGGTTGTGGCACAGTACCATAAAGTAGCTGACAATGAAGATAAAATTGTAGCAGAAAAGGAAACAGAGAAGATTCAACTGCAAATGGTAGATCATATTATTTATGCGTCACTTAATGACCTGTATGCAGTACGAAAAGAAATGATGAAAGAAAGCGGAGACAAAGGGGTGAATGACATTAGTGAAAGCTGGTGGCCAATTGAGCAGAAGGTTGAAGTGGGAGTTAGCGGAGGAAATCTGCTTATGATTGATGATTATCAGATGGGAAATGTGAAATATTCCAGTTCGAATTCTCCCTATTATTTCTACGCTCCTGTGCGTGCTTTATATGGAGAACTGATGATTCCGGTCTATGATTTGGAATATTCCCACGATGAAGTATATGTTCACTGGCAAGGCGAATGGGACATGGAAGAGAATACCTTAACGATTCCTATTATTTATGTTAAACCTATATTTACTGGAGCATAAAATGTTGAAATTGAAAAGGCAGGGGCAGAAATTGCCCCTACCTTTTTTGATTTATAACAGAGGTTACTTTTCCAATTGAGCTCCACTATTTCTCAAAATGGTTTGGATGGAAGAAATGTCAGAAGAACCAAAGTTCAGAGGATCTTTGTTATTGTTTACAGCATGAGCGGCGGCGACTCCGGCAGCATCTCCCAGCACACACTGGTTGGGAATAGTGCGTGCAGCAGCCCAACCAAGAGAACTAACTCCGGTAGCATACCCTGGGATCAGTAGATTCGAAACGAAATTGGTGGCAATCGCGTCGTAAGGAACATAGGTAGGACTCAATTCAGGAATGGTGACGTCGGAACGAACGAAACCGGTGACCGGCCACTGATAGGACCCATTGGGTTTCAAATCTTCGAATTTATATGCGTTGACGTCAATCTGGTAGGCGTTGAGTCCCATACGCTTGGCGTAGTTGCGGTTATCAGCGGTGCCGGCCTTCAGGAAATCTGTAGCGCGAAGAGCATAATTCGAATTTTCGGTATCGTTCGCACGGGCGCTGGAGGATTGTGCGGAGTGAATAGTTTCCCGAAGGTATAAGACGTCACCCACAACAGGCTCGCCATTTTCATCAAGCACAAGTTCAGCATCTTTGAATCCAGGGAATGCTTGTAAAGCGCGTTTGAATTTAGTGGTAGTTAAAATTTCCTTAGCGGCTACCCAGGCATCATCTACAGTCTTGTAGTCGGAGCGCATGTCAGAGGGAAAGTGTGTGGTGCCTTTATCTCGATCGTATGCTCGGCCGTCCACATTGAATACCAAGAGCATGTTGACCCACCATTCTGCTGCCATATGATCGGTTCCTTCAGGACCGTCCTGAGCCATATTGAAAGGCTTCAGGGCAAAACCTTTTGGTCCATAGGTCTCGTTGAAGTCAATGATGTCGGCTTCTTCTTGATAGGCACGTGTACCACCGTTTGCGCCCCACACATTGTCACCGTTTCTGTCAGAGGTTTTAAATTCCTTTTCGTTATCCGGTTTGCCATCTTCTGCGGTTCGATCAAATTTTGTCACTTTGAACATCAAAGTAGCTGCCTGTTGACGAGCTTTGCCGTTGCTTCCGCGCTCGTCGCTGTCCAACTGGCTGGCGGGCCAATCATATCGTCCGACGGTGCCGCCAAAGTTGGACATGCGGGTCAAACGGCCAGATTCCGAGGCGTCAATAAATACATCGCCGGCGATGGTGAGGGTGTCCGCTTTTTCGTCCCATTTAACGGTGCCATCGGTATCTCGGAAGATGCGTTTCAGGCGAACTTCAGTGATGTGGGACGATTCCCAGCCGATACCGGTGATGTCGTAGGCGTAATGAATCTTGATTCTACCGCCGTACTCGGCCTTTGTCAGATCGCGCTTCAGAAGGTCAGACATGGCATCCACGCTGTAATGCTGCCCCATTTGGCTCTCCCACCAGTTGAAAGAACCTTTGGTAAAGAAAATCTGCTTGCCGTTGACTGTTTTCCAACCAATATCAAAAAAGTTCTGTCCGCCCACCGTGCCGATGGCGCCGAGGCAGCAGCCGTTGCCGTTGTAGTCCACAGGATCGGGCACAATGAGGTGAATGGTTGCGCTGGGGGCGTTCTTTGCCGCCTTTGCGGCCGCAGCCACACCGGCCATGGTGGCGCCGTATACTACGATTGTTTTTGCCATACTTAAAATCTCCTTTTATTTTTTGAATTCCAGTCCCCGCCGGCTGTTGCCCGGCAAATGAATTCCCAACCGGTTTGTACTGGTTTCACCAGAAAAGGAGGCAAACGGGGCAGAGAAGTAAACCGGACGGGGCAAAAAGTTGGAAAAAAGTTTAGGCGGAAAGAGGGCTGGCGCTCTGCCCGGGGGGTTATTGGGGGGTGACATAGTCCAAGGCAATCCACCCCGCGCCGCTTTTCAGCTTTCCCCACTGGCTGGCACCTTGGCCGTCGGCGGTTTCCACGATGGTGTAGACACCCTGGTCCCGGATGGTTCCCACAATGGGGCAGTTGGTTCCCGGACCGGAGCGAATGTGGAGCGCGTCGGCGGTAACCCGGCCCAGAAAGGGAACCGCAGGGGAAGCAGGGGCGGCTGCCTGGCCCGTTAGGGCGGCAGAGACCGCCTGCCGGAAAATATCCATGGTGAGGCCAAAGGGGGACCAAAGGTGCTCAGGGTCCCCGTGGTTGGTGGCGATGCCCCGCTGGTGGCCCTCTCGGTGGGAGAGAATGACGCCATCGCCCAGAGGGTCCAGGGAAAAGGTCCGGCACAGCTGGGCAAAGAGGTCCACGGCGGTGCCATAGGTCCGCAGGACCGCTGCCTCGGTGGCCGCGGGGTCTTGGTCTAAGAAGTTTGCCCCGCTGGTATAGCGAATGGAGGCGGGTTCACACATTTCCACGCCGATGTGGGTGTTGTTGGAGGACCCGCCGCCGTGCCAGCCGCGGCAGGTCCAGGGGAGGGTCTGGTAAACTGCCCCGGTGTTGGCGTCGATGAAGCCGTGGACACAGGCTTTTACCCCGGGCTGGTTCCAACTTTGGACAAAAGCCATGGCATCGGGCTGGGCACAGCCCACGGAGTGGAGCATCAGCCCCTGAGGCGTGAGGGCACCGCCGGAACGGTAGCAGTCGTTTTGGGTGAGATAGGTTTGGTGTACTGTGAGCGCCATGTCTGCGCCTCCTCTCTTAGGATGGGGGATCGTTGTCCCCTGATTTTTTCAGATAGCTGAGCAGGGTTTGGACTTTTTGGGGTAAGGGAACCCCGAGTTTTCCCACATTTTCCAGGATGCTGATGCCTTCGTTGGACAGATAAAAGATGGTAGACACCGTCTCCAGGGCGGCCTCTGCGTGAAGCAGATAGGCGTCCAACACGTGACAAAACGCGATTACCACAAACATCGCAACCTTTTTGGTGATCCCCTTGGCGCCGATCTGACTGGAGAGCTGCTTGGTCTGAATGGCGACGCAGATTCCTGTGATATAATCCAGCAGGACCAACAGCAGCAGCGCCAAAAGCAGGCCGGAACTGTTCCCACAGAAGGAGCGGAGCCAAGAATCAATCCATTCGGCGGATTCCATTTTGATTCACCTCCTCTCTCAGAAGAAGAGAGGGGGAGAGGGTGGGAAAGTAAACCATCTGGCGGGAGTGTGAGGGCGGGAAGATGTCTCGCTTGATATCTCATATATTTTGATTACATGTATTTGATTAGATTCAAATTATAAAACAATAATATGTTGTATTGAAATGTGATCTGAATGCAAGTAAAATAATTTCGTGGGGAAACAAGGCGTTTTTTCGGGAAAATTGGTTTCTCCCAGGAAGGAATGGACTGCTGCTGGACTGTGAAGAAGAAAGAATCAGAAAAGATGGATGTGCCTCCGACCACGTTGACAGAAAAGGACGATATGGATGACCAAGAATTTATGGTGTGGCTGTACGATCACTATGAGGAGCGGATGCGCCGTACAGCAAAGAAATACTGTCGGGATGCGTTTCTCTGGGAAGAGATCCTGCAGGAGAGCTTTCTTCGGCTGCTTTCAAGGATTCCGAAGCTGCGAGCCCTGAAGGAAGGGGAGCGGGTTGGCTATCTTACTGTTACCGTACGCAATACGGCCTTCACTCTGCTCAGAAAGCAGGCCAAGGAACGGGGACGGTGCGTTTCCCTGGAGACGGGTGCTCTGCCTGTGGAGGGATGTCTGCCGGAGGAATGGGTCATTCAAAGAGAACGGTGGAATACGTTGGCCGCTGTCTGGCCTCAGCTTGCCCCCACAGAGCGTTTTTTGCTGGAGGGACGGTATTTCCAGCAGAGAAGTGACAGGGAACTGTCAGATGATCTGGGATGCGGGGCAAACAGCATACGAATGATGATGACCAGGGCCCGCCGTCACGTGCAGCGTCTGATGAGACGGGAAGGAGAAGAGCAGACAGCAGAGCAGCAAAAATAAAATATGGCGTCAGGCCAGGATGAGACAGAAAATGCCGAAAAATACAAAACTGTATTTTTCAGCATTTTTGTTGCATTTTTTGGAAATCTGCGTTTCATGTGTTGGAATATTCTCTCATACTCCACAGAAAAGCAGAAAAAGACAGAAAATAAAAATGGAACGTTTCCTTTTGGTCCCGGATTCTCTCTTTTACTTCCATCTCCTTGAGAATGGAAGGATGAAGAATGCTGATGGACCAAATTATACAGGCGAAACAGGGAAGCCAGGCGGACATGCTGTCGCTGCTCCAGCAGTTCCAGCCGATCCTGAAAAAGTATGGACGAAAGTTGTGGGGAGAAGATGGATTGGAGGATATGATCGCGGCGTTTTTACAGGTGATTCACGACATGAAGCCGGAACAGATTCGGTGCCGTGCGGAGGGGGCCGTGGTCCAGTATTTGGTGCAGTCTGTGCGCCATGCCTATGAGCGGCTGCAACGGGAGCGGATGCGCCAGCCTGCCATTGCCTTTTCTCTGAATGAAATGGAGGAGCAGGACAGCCTGCCGGCGCTGGCCAAGGAGGATTCTGCTGAGAAGCAGCGGTTTTCAGACCTGGTAAAAGGCTGCCCGAGGCTGACGGAAAAAGAAACCTATGTTTTGGAACAGGTCTATTACTGGGGATACACTGCGGCGGAACTGGCCCCCGGGATGGGGACCAGCAAGCAAAACGTCAATCAGATCAAGCTGCGGGCCTTAGGAAAACTCCGGCGGCAGTGGGAAACCGAGGAATAAGTAAGCAGCCTCTCCGAGGAGAGGCTGCTTACTTTACCATGGAATTCGTTAGGGATTTAGAATGATTTTAATGCTCTGCTTGGCCTGGGTGATGGCAAAGGCCTGCTCCATTTCCCGCAGAGGGAAGTGATGGGTGATGAGGGGGTCCACCTTGACCCGCCCGTCTTCGATGAAGTGGAGACACTCCTCGAACTCCTGCCGGGTATAGCAGATGGTGCCATAGATGTCGATCTCGCTTCGAACCACTTTGCCTAAGTCCACCTGGGGCAGGGTGTGGTAAAGTCCGGTGATGGCATAGGTGCCGGCTTTCTTTAAGAGGTTCATGGCGGTGACTGGAACGGTGGGGGCGCCGACGCAGTCCTGGACGTAGTCGGCCATGGCGCCGTTGGTGATCTCTCTGACCCGCTGTACAGGGTCCTCCCGGGAGACGTTGATGGTGTAGTCGGCCCCCAGGGTTTTGGCCAGCTCCAGCCGCTGGGCACCGGCGTCGGTATCCAGGCAGATGACGGTTTTGACGCCCCGGAGCCGGATCAGCTGGACGGCGTAAAGTCCGATGGGGCCGGCGCCATAGACACAGCAGACATCCTTGGAGGTGATCCTGGAGGCCTTGACCGTCCGGTAAGCGGAGGCCACGGGATCGACGGAGGCCCCCTGGTCATAGGTGGTGGTGTCCCGCATTTTCCGGCAGACCTTGGCGGGGACCCGGACGTATTCGGCAAAGGCGCCGTCCACGTGGATTCCCGTCTCCACCAGGTTGTCGCAAAGAACCTCTTTGCCTTCAATGCACATGTCGCAGTCACCGCAGCCGATGACGATGCAGGGGGTGACCCGGTCTCCCACCTTGAGATGCTGGACGGCGGAACCCACCTCCACAATGTCGCCCGCGAACTCATGCCCGGGGATCAAAGGATAGGGGACCGGACGGGTGCCGGCCAGGATCGGGCCGTCGGTGCCGCAGATGCCCACGGAACGGACTTTGATGATGACGTCTGTGTCCCGGAGGACAGGATAGGGGACCTCTTTTACCGCGAAGCCCGGGCCTTCGTGTTCTTTTACCACTGCTAACATAATAGTTTACCTCGATTCTGTTTGCGTTTGGAATCCCTGCAAGGCTATGACAGCACAAGGATAATGACTTGGGAGATGACCACCACCGAGAGCAGCGCGATGGGATAGGTGGCGGCGTAAGCGGCGGCGACCTGCTCCGTTTTGGCCACGGAAATCAGGGTCCCCAGGGCGGGGGTGGAGGTCATGCCGCCGGTGATGGAGCCTAAATTGTTTAGGAGGGAGAGTTTTAGCACATGCTTGGCGAAAAGGTATCCCACCACCATGGGCAGCGCGGTCATGAGAATGCCATAGACAAAGTAAATGGGGTGGAAAAACTCCGCGAACCGGGAGCCGCCCGCCACCCCGGCGCCAATGAGGAAAAGGACCAAACCCAGTTCCCGCATGGCCTTGAGGGTGGTGTCCCTGGGCATCAGGTTGACCGGACCGATCCGGCCAAAGTGCCCAAAGACCAGACCGGCCAGCAGGCAGCCGCCTGTGGTGGTCAGGGAAAAGTTCCCCACCTTGCAGCTGCCCACCACGATGCCGCAGACAATGGCCAGGGCCAGAGGCATGAGCCCGAACTCATCCAAACAGACCCGCCCGGTCCGTCTGGCGGCGTTCTGGGAGACTTGGGTCAGCCGGTCCCGTTCCCGGTCCAGATCCGCGTGGGTGAGCTTGGGGATCAGTTGGACAAAGAGGACCACCCCCACCACCCCGAAGAGGTAGGCGATGCCGTAGCCCACGGAGACCAGGGACTCCAGCTCCGCGGTGGCCACCGTGGCCTTGGCCGCGGAGAAAGCGGGGGTGGAGGTGAGAGCTCCGGCCAGAAGGCCCACCAGGATGGCGGTGAACTCCGCGTGGGACAGTCCGGTGAAGGAACGGCCGATGAGGATGCAGAGTACGCAGGCTACCCCGCCAAACAGGGTGATCACCAGCCCCAGGCACACATACGACTTGAAGTTCTGTTTGAAATTGTGGACAAACCCGGGGCCCGCAATGAAGCCGACGGCGGTGACAAAGAACATGAGCCCCAAATTCTCCACAATCTTCAGCCCGTCGGTGACAAAGGTGGCCCCTGCTACGGTGAGCTGTTCCGATAGGCTCCCATAACAGAAGCAGCCGAAGAGCAGGGCGGCCACAAAGACACCGGCGGTACCCAAGCTGACGCCTTGGATGGTGACCCGGCCCAACAGATAGCCCGCCGCAGCAATGGCAAAGACGCAGAACACCAGGAACGTGGTCCCCGCGATGGAAAAGGTAACATGCATGCAATCGCTTCTTTCCTGTTTGGATGGTTCCGTTACCGGTTTTTCTGCTTTTGATAGGCGCGCCAAGTGCAGGCGAAGGTGTCCATGTTGTCCAGCCGGTCACCGGTGAGCTGGGTGGCCAAGGCGGCCCGATGGGGGGCGGTTTTTACCACCTCGGGGGTGGCGTATGCCTCCTCGGAAATGGACTGGAGGGCCGCGGCGTATTCTTCGATATCCGCTTTGGAATAGGTCTCGCAGGCCTCGGGGGTGAAGGGCTCGGGGATGATTCTGGGGTGGTGGCTGGCAAAGTAGCTCTGGAATCCGTAGTCCACAATCCGGCGGTCAATGTCGTCGGTGGTGACGGAGGTTTCCTGGCACAGCTTCTCCCAGCTGAGCCGGGCCTGCTCCAGCCGGGGCTTGCCCTCGGCCATGGGCATGGAGAGCCCCCGAACGGATGCCAGCTTTTTCAGGAGATAGTTGTTGTTGAGAATGGCCAGCTCAGAGACCTGCTTTAACCCGTCGGCCCCCAGACTGCGGATATAGGCGTAGGCCCGCAGAACCACGGCGGGCACCCCGTAGAATTTGCGCAGCTTGCCGATGGAGTGAGGGCGGTTGTAGTCCAGGTAGTATTGAGTGCCGTCAAACTCCACCGTGGGCAGGGGGAGAAACTGGGCCAGTTCCTCGGTGCAGCCCTGGGCGCCGGCCCCCGGCCCCTGGCTGCCGTGGGGGGAGGAGAAGGTCTTGTGCAGGTTGAACTGGCACAGGTCGAAGCCCGCGTCCCTGGCCCGGGTGATGCCCATCAGGCCGTTGAGGTTGGCCTGGTCATAGACGCACAGACCACCGGCGGCGTGGACGATGTCCACAAATTCCCGGATTTTTTCATTGTAAATGCCCGTGTCCTCAGGGTTGGTGATCAGCAGGGCGGCGGTCCGGGGGGAGACTGCGGCCTTGAGGGCGTTCAGGTCGGGGATGCCGCTCTCGTCGGGGTAGAGGGTGATGACCTTGTAGCCCAGGGCGGCGGCGGTGCCGGCGTTGCCTGGATGGGAGAGAATCGTGGTGATGATCTCATCCCGCTGCGCCCCCTCTCCCCGGGCCTCGTGGTAGGCGCGGATGATGGCCACGTTGGAGAAGATGCCCTGGGAACCGCCGGCGGGGGTCAGACTGAAGCGGTCCATTCCTGAGATGGCCTTGAGGTACTGTTCGGTTTCATAGAGCACCTGCAGAATGCCCTGGGTGGTGGACGGGTCCTGATAGGGGTGGAGCTCAGAGAACCGGGGGTCCCGGACAAAGCTCTCGTGGACCTTAGGGTTGTACTTCATGGTGCAGGTGCCCAGGCCGATGTCGATGTTGAGGTCCGCGCCGATGGTCTCTTGGGACAGGCGCAGATAGTGCCGCAGCAGCTGCATTTGACCCAGCTCCGGCAGCTTGGGGGCTTCCCGGCGGAGGTAGCCCTGGGGCACCAGGTCGTCAGGCGCACCGGCGGCCTGGGCGACTTGAGGCTCCATCTCCTCCAACAGAAGGGCCCGCTGGCCGGGCTCTCCCAGTTCCATCAGAATGGGTTCGTCCCATCTGGCTTCGTGGAAATCACGTGTGCCGTCCCGTTTCATGCTCCCGTTCCTCCTAAAATATCGTGCAGCGCGGCGCACAAGGTGTCGATGTCCGCCGCGGTGGTGGTGTCGCTGACGCAGTATAGGGCATAGCCGGCGTACGCGGGGAAAACCTTGCCCAGGTCTACACCGCCAAAGATGTTCCGGGCCAACAGGGCTTGGTGAATCTCCGCCACGGATTTTCCCGTGGCCCGGAAGTCCACCATGAATTCCTGGAACACCTGGCCGCCGGCTGGGTTGGCGGTGACGCCGGGAAGGGCGGACAGGCGCTTTATGGCGTAGGCGGCATAGGACAGGATCCGCTGGCCCAGCTCCTGCATGCCCCGGGGCCCCATGGTAGCCAGGTAGGCCCCGGCCACAATGGCCCATAGGCCGCATTCCGTGCCAAAGTATTCCTTGGCATTTTCCCGGGAGGCGTGGCTGCACCGGTAGTACAGGGCGCGGCCCCAGCCATACTGCCCGTCTTTTTGGGTTTCGGAGATGCCGTAGAGGTAGGTGGGCAGTTCGTTGACATAGTCCGGATCATTGTCCATGGCGATGAAGCCGCCGCAGCCGCTGCCGTACTGCATGTGAATGCCCAGGGGCTGAATGTCGCCGCAGGTGATGTCCGCGCCGTAGCCCGATGGCGGGGTGACCACCCCTAAGGAGGAGACCTCCGGCATGACAATGCCGATGGCGCCGGCCTGGTGGGCCAGGTCCATGATCTCTTTGGCCCTGGGCTCAAAGGCGCCTAAGTAAGCGGGGTTTTCCAGAAAGACCGCGGCGGTGCGGGGGGAGAGCTTGGCCTGAAGGTCTGCCAGGTCCAGCACCCCGAAGGGGTTCTCCACAGGCACCAGAGTGCCAAAGGGGCGGCAGTAAGCGGCCGCCTGGGAGCGGATTTCCGGATTCATATGGGCGGGAACCAGAATCTCATTCCGGCCTGGGCGCAGGCGCAGCGCCATACGGAAGGAGGAGGAGACCGCCTGGCCAGCGTCGTAGGTGGGGTAGCTGACCACATCCAGTTCCAGCAGTTCCGCCATCATGCTGGCGTATTCGAAGATCGCCTGCATTTTTCCGTGGTCGGAGTAGGTATCGCCGCAGTAGGCGGTGAGGAATTCTGAGCGGTTGGCGATCTCGTCACAGACCGCGGGGATATACCGTTTATAACAGCCCGCCCCCAGAAAGCTGATGGCATCCTCTGTGGAGGTGTTTTTGGCCAGTAAGCGGCTGACATGGCGTTTGAGGGCCTGTTCACTGAGCAAAGGCGCCGGCAGGTCCATGGTGCCTTGAAAGAGAAGGTCCTCTGGAATGACCGTGCGGTAGAGTTCCTCCACGCTGGAGAGCCCAAGTTCCCGCAGCATTTCCTCTTCAATGTGAGGAACGCTGTTGGGCATATAGGGGTGAATGAAATGATGACGCAAGAGAGAATCCCTCCAATTTCCTGATAATGAATGGGTGATCAAATGCTTGCTGTATTCTTAGTATAAAGGTTCCCAGCAAGGGAAGGTCAAGCAGTGTTTGGCAGGGCCAGAGATGGAGGAACGGAGATCGAAATGGGGCAATTTCTTTCTGAGAAGAGAAGAAACAAGGAAAAAGTAAGAGATACTATGGCGCCATGAGAAAAATATGGGGGGAATGAGGAAAAATCCTGCGGAACAAACCTTCCAGGAAGGGAAAGGTTTTGAAGTGGACGGGAAGGGATGGACATTTTCCAAAAGGTTGGGTAAAATACAATAATATGGTTTGAAAACCACACCGGAACCGGTGGGGAGAGCATGGGGGGATATGGGATGAAGCGGTCGCGATATACGGTGGGGGAGATGGCCAACCTCTGCAATGTCACCGCCAAACAGCTGCGATACTATGACCAGCAGGGGCTTCTCAAGCCCGCCTATCGGGATAGACAGAACGGCTACCGCTACTATGAGGACAGCCAGATTGAGGAGGTCCTTCTGCTGAGCAGCCTGAAGGAGCTGGACCTGCCCAACCAGAGGATTGGCGCGCTGCTGAAAAAACGGGATCTGCGGACCCTCTCCCGGGAACTGGAGGAGCACCTGTATGAGGTGCGCCAGGCGCGGGACGCCACGGTGGCCAAGTATGACGCCCTCATTGACAACATTCTCCGCATTATGGGGGGGTTGTCCTTTTTGGAGTCCCGCCAGGCTGCCGCGGAGCCCAGCGTCTCTGTGGTGGAATTTCCCGCGGCCTGGGTGGCCTATACCCGCTACCAGTGCTATTGGAAGGCCAGCCGGCTCTTCATCTCCCGCCGGGCGGAGCTGCTGAAGCTGATGGACCAGGCGGGGCTGGAGCCTGTGGATGTGAATATGGCGATCTTTCACTCCGATTACAAGAAGCAGTTCAGTGAGGACCCCTCTGACGACGAGGGGGATTTGGAGGTCTGCTATCGGATTAAGAACCCCAACCCCCAACTGCCCAACTGCCGGCGCCTGCCGGCGTTTCGGGCGGTCTCCTGTATCTATGTGGGGCCGTATTCCGAGATGCTTCCCGCCTACCTGTCTCTGGAGGCGTACGCCCAGCGCCATGGACTTCTGCTGCGGGGGATCTCCATGGAGGAGTATCTCATTGGCGCCACCATGACGGCGAATCCCCAAAACTATGTCACCAGAATTTACCTCCCCATCGCAGAGGAGGGGGAAGAGACACAACCACCTCCCCGTTGAGGACGCCCCCGCCGCCGGCGGGGGCGTCCTTCTTGCGCGGAAAGCGCTTAGGAGGAGACGGGGCACTGCCGGCCTGTGTGGTCGATGGTGTAGTCGGTGCCGTATTCCCCGTCCAAAATCAGCTGGCTGATGGGGACGATCTCATAGCCCTCTCCCAACAGATATTCCAGGATGTCGGGCAGGGCCTCCGGGGTATGGAGGGCGGCGTTGTGGAAGAGCACAATGGACCCGGGGCCCACGCTGGAGGTCACCCGCTGGGTGATGGTGGCCGCGTCATAGTCTTTCCAGTCCAGACTGTCCACATCCCACTGGATGGGTTCAATGCCCATCCCCCGGACGGTGGTGATGACGTGGTCGTCATACTCCCCGAAAGGCGGGCGGAAGAGCGTGGGGCGCTTGCCGGTGATCTTCTCAATCTTATCGTTGCAGGTGTTGATGTCCTCCACAATCTGATCTGCGGAGAGGGTATTGAAGTGGGCGTGGTCGTTGGAGTGCCCCATCACCTCGTGGCCGGCATCCGCCAGGGCCTTGACGGACTCGGGGTACTTATCCACCCACTCCCCCACCACAAAGAAGGTGACTTTCACGTTGTACTTGTCAAAGATGTCGATGAGGGTTTGGGTGTCTTCGTTGCCCCAAGCTGCGTCAAAAGAGAGGGCGCAGGTCTTGTAGTCCCGCTGGACGCAGTAGATGGGGAGCTGCCGCTCTGTGGTGGAGGCGGAGACGTAGGAGGGCAGGGTGGTCACCAGGCACAGGGCGCAGATGCACAGCAGCGCCCCGGGGATGGCCAGCCAACGCTTGCGCAGGAAGACGACCTTCCGCTCTTTAGCAGGTTTCACGCGAAAGAATTTCATATCGATCCCGTCCTTTCTATGTCGTTCTATCTATATGCGCTGGTTTCCAAGTCATGCGCCCCCATTTCCCATGGCATGGGGACAGGGAGATGGGAAAACTGGGCTCCGTCAAATTCTACAAAATGCAGGAAATCTTGTAGCAAAAAGAGGAAATGAAAGAATTTACAGATGTTTTGTGGGGATTCGTTGCAGTTTGGGGAGAAATCAGTTATAATACTTGTTAAACTTTCAAAAGGGGAAAGGGGAAGCGGCGGGAGCGTCTATTGACTTGTCACCTGTTTGGGCATATAATAAGGCGATTTTATCGGACCGGCCCGCCCTGGGTGTGACCAGGGCCCCAATTTCCGGGCGGCGGAACGCCCCATCACTGAAACAGAGGATCTTGCCATGAATACAAACAAGAAACTGAACATGACCATGCTGTGCGACTTTTATGAGCTGACCATGGGCAACGGATACTTCAAGGCCGGGTACAAGGACCGGATCACACATTTTGATCTGTTCTTCCGCAGTGTACCGGACAAAGGGGGGTATGCCATTGCGGCTGGGTTGGAGCAGGTCATCGAGTACATCCAGGACCTCCACTTTGAGCCCGAGGATATCGAGTATCTTCGGAGCCGGAAAATGTTTGATGAGGGATTCCTGGACTACCTGGCGAACTTTAAGTTTACCGGGGATATCTTCGCGGTGCCGGAGGGAACCCCCGTCTTTCCCAATGAGCCCATTCTGACCGTCCGGGCGCCCGCCATCCAGAGCCAGCTGCTGGAGACCTATCTGCTGCTGACCATCAACCACCAGAGCCTCATTGCCACCAAGGCCAATCGAATCGTCCGGGCGGCCCGGGGACGGACGGTGCTGGAGTTTGGCTCCCGCCGGGCCCAGGGGTCCAGCGGCGCCATTGACGGCGCCCGGGCGGCGTTTATTGGCGGGTGCAAAGGAACGGCCTGCACCATCTCCGACCAGCTCTACGGCGTGCCCGCAGGGGGCACCATGGCCCACGCCTGGGTACAGACCTTTGACACCCAGTATGACGCCTTCCGCGCCTACTGTGAGATCTATCCAGATAACCCGGTCCTGCTGGTGGACACCTACAATACCCTGAAAAGCGGCGTCCCCGACGCCATTCGCGCCTTCAATGATGTGCTCAAGCCCAGGGGACTGACCAAGTGCGGCATTCGGCTGGACTCCGGTGACATGGCCTATCTCACCCGCCAGGCCCGCCAGATGCTGGATGAGGCGGGCTGGACCGAGTGCAAGATCACCGTGTCCAACTCCCTGGATGAGATCATCATTCAGGACCTTTTGATCCAGGGGGCCCAGATCGACGCCTTTGGCGTGGGCGAGCGGCTGATCACTGCCCGGAGTGAACCGGTGTTCGGGGGCGTGTATAAGCTGGTGGCCTATGAGGACGACGAAGGCAATGTGGTGCCCAAGATTAAACTCAGCGAGAATGTGTCGAAAATCACCACCCCTCAGTATAAACGGGTCTATCGCCTCTTCGGCAACGAAACCGGCAAGGCCATTGGAGACTGGCTGTGCACCTATGATGAGGATGTGAAGAGCAACTGCAACCCAGACGGCAGCCTGACGATTTTCGACCCGGACGCCACCTGGAAAAAGAAAACCATCAACAATTTTACCGCCAAGGAGCTCCAGAAGCCGATCTTTGTGGGGGGGCGGCTGGTTTACGACATGCCCTCCCTGGAGGAGATTCAGCAGTACTGCGCGGACCAGATGGAGACCATGTGGGATGAGGTAAAGCGGTTTGACAACCCCCATAACTATTATGTGGACCTGTCCCAAAAGCTTTGGGACATCAAATATGACCTGCTGACCCACAATAAGTAATCGGTCTGGAAGACGGGGAAGGAGTGTGGTGGAGGAGATGAAGGCGGAAGAGCGGAGAAGGGCCATTGCCAAAACCCTGACGGCGGAGCATCCTGTCAGCGCCACTGCCCTGGCGGGGCAGTTTTCCGTGAGCCGGCAGATCATCGTGGGGGACATCGCGCTGCTGCGCGCGGCGGGTCTGGACATTGTGGCCACGCCCCGGGGGTATAAACTGGGGGAAACCACGGGCCTGCTTCGGGCCGTGGCCTGCGTCCATTCCGCCCAGGAGACGGAGACCGAACTGCTGGCCATGGTGGACAACGGCTGCACCGTCATTGATGTGGTGGTGGACCATCCCCTGTATGGGCAGATGACCGGCCAGCTGAGTTTGGCCTCCCGGTATGATGTGCGGCAGTTTGTGGAGAAGGCCAAGCACGCCGCCCCCCTGTCCTCCCTCACCGATGGGGTTCATATTCACAACCTCCGCTGCCCCAGTGAGGAGGCGTACCAGCGGGTCTGCGAGGACCTGAAGCAGCTGGGCATTCTCTATACCCAGGGGGGAACCCTGTGAATTCGCCCTTCAGGGTTGACAAGCTCCCTTGAAAAGAATACAATAGACCTTGCACGTGTCTTGACACCTGCAAGGTCTATTTTTGATTTGAGGAAAGAAAGAGGAGAGATGATGGAACAATTTCGTGCTTTTCTCCGGCGGAAAAACATTGTATTTTCCGCCAAGCGTTACGGGGTGGATGCCTTGGGGGCCATGGCCCAGGGGCTCTTCTGTACGCTGCTGGTAGGGACCATTCTCAATACCCTGGGAACGCAGTTTCACATTGGATTCCTGTCGGCCACGGTGGTGACCGTGGGGACCGGAGAGGCGGCCACAGCCTATACCATTGGGGGGCTGGCCTCGGCCATGGTGGGACCGGCTATGGCGGTGGCCATCGGCTCGGCCCTGCAGGCGCCGGCGCTGGTGCTTTTCTCCCTGGTGCCGGTGGGCTATGCCACCAATATCCTGGGAGGGGCTGGCGGGCCGTTGGCGGTGCTGGTCATCGCCATCGTCGCGGCGGAATGCGGCAAGGCGGTCTCCAAGGAGACCAAGGTGGATATCCTGGTGACCCCCATTGTGACGGTTTTGGTGGGGATCGGGGTGGCTTATCTGGTGGCGCCTCCCATTGGCACTGCGGCTTCCTGGGTGGGGAACCTTATTATGTGGGCCACGGAGCTGCAGCCCTTCTTCATGGGAATTTTGGTCTCGGTGATCGTGGGGATTGCCCTGACCCTGCCCATCTCCAGCGCGGCAATCTGCGCGGCGCTGGGGCTGACCGGTTTGGCCGGCGGCGCCGCGGTGGCCGGCTGCTGTGCCCAGATGGTGGGCTTTGCGGTGTTGTCCTTCCGGGAGAACCGGTGGGGAGGGCTGGTGTCCCAGGGACTGGGCACCTCCATGCTCCAAATGGGCAACATTGTGCGCAATCCCCGGATCTGGATTCCCCCCACCTTGGCCTCGGCCATCACCGGCCCCATTGCCACCTGCCTGTTCCGGCTGGAGATGAACGGCACCCCGGTCTCCTCGGGCATGGGGACCTGCGGCCTGGTGGGGCCCATCGGGGTCTACACCGGCTGGGTGGAGGACATCGCCGCCGGGCTGCGTACCTCCATTGGGGGAATGGATTGGCTGGGCTTGGTCCTGATCTGCTTCGTGCTCCCAGGGGTTCTGACCTGGCTGCTTGGGATTCCCTGCCGGAAGGCGGGCTGGATCAAGGAAGGGGACTTGAAACTGGAGGACTGAGTGACAGGGCGGCATGGTGGAAAAGTCAGAAACCCTTTCTTGTGGAAAAATTTCATAAAAAACGGTTGTGATCTTGTACAAAATTTACAAAGCGTATTGGTGCAAACTCCAGAAGTTTTCCGGCGATTGCACAAAATGCTTGAAATGCGTTGGGAAAAGGTGGATACTATTCTCAGCGTAGCCTAAGCTGTTGTGTCATGTGCTGAAATCATGGAAGGAGGAAATCGAACCGTGAAAAAAATGCTTGCTCTGTGTATGGCGATGCTGCTGTCCCTGGCCATGCTGGCCGGCTGTTCCTCTGCCGACCCCAACCATCCCTATGAGAAGGAACCTCTGCCCGCCAACAACTCTGAGGCTGAGCCGGAGGAGGAGACCTCCTCTGTCCCGCTGTTTGAGCTGCTCTGAGCAAAGGGGAAACATATACGGCCCGACAGAATTTTCTGTCGGGCCGTATGGTTTGGTCTTATTCTTTTATGAAAACCCCAATGACACGGGCGGGGAAGACAACGAGATCAGTCCTGATCCACAATGATGCCGTATCCGCCGTCTTTTCGTTTATAGACCACGGAGAACGCGCCGCCGTCGTCCTCATTGCGGAAAGCGAAGAAGGTGTGGTTGACCAGGTTCATCTGGAGGATGGCCTCGTCGATGCTCATGGGGCGGAAGAAGAACCGCTTGGTGCGGACCAACTGATAGGAGGGTTCCTCTTCTTCGTCCGATTCAGGGATGAAGTAGGACTCCTCCGGGTAGGCGTCAAAGGCATCCTTCCGCAGGCGCTTTTCCAGACGGGTCTTATTCTTGCGCAGCTGGCGCTCAATGGACGCCACGGCGGCGTCAATGGAGACAAACATATCAGAGGTGCTTTCCGCCACACGGATGACGGTGGAGCCGGAACGGATGGTGACTTCCAGGTTGTTCCGACCCTTTTCCACGCTGAAGACGATGGAGGTCTCGGGCTCGGTCTGGAAGTAGCGGTCTAATTTGCCGATCTTCTTCTCCGCATAGGTGTGCACACGATTGGGAATGTTCACTTTTTTGTCGGTAAAGGTGAATTTCATGGATGTCAGCTCCTTTCGTAGGGGGTAAGGGAACGGGGCGTGCCCCCTTCCTTACACCCATAGTATACCATGGTTTTCCAAAAAAGTCACGCTGTTTTTGGCTGGAAGGAAAAGAAGCCGGGAAAAGAGGGGCTTCGACGGGATTTGACAAAAGACACCCCTTGACCATTGGTAAAAAATGGTATACTATAAATCACGGCGGAAGGTGTTGTCCGTCATGACATCGTTCATTCCATTCTCCTGCTTGTGCGCTTCCCATTCTGGGAAGCGCCTCTTTTTTGCGGGCAAAAAACCACCCTGCCCTTTGGAAAGGGGCAGGGTGGTTAAACGATAGAGCTTAACGGTGACCGCGGCGGGAGCTGCGCTTTTCGTTCAGTTTCAGGTCGGACAACCGGCTGTCAGAGGCCTGCATGAACTGCTTGAGCCGGGCCTCAAAATCGGCGGGGCCGGCGGGCTGGGGCGCGGCGGCTCTGGGCTCTCTGGTGTGGGGAGCGTTAAAGGTACGATTTCCCCCTCGGAAATCAGAACGGCCCTGCCGGTCCCGGGCGGAACCCTGGGGACGAGGAGGCGGGGGTGTGGCTTTCTTGATGGACAGATTGATCCGCCCTGCTTCATCGATGCTGACCACCTTGACCTTGACTGCCTGCCCTTCCGAAAGGAAGTCGCTGACATTTGCCACATAGGAGTGGTCGATCTCAGAGATGTGGACCAAACCGGACCGTCCGCCCGGCAGGGAGACGAACGCGCCGAATTTGGTGATGCTTTTGATGGTTCCTTCCAGGATTGCGCCTACACTGATTTCCATAAATGGTGAGAATCCTCCTCGTTGTAATCACGCTCAAGCAATGAGCAAATAAAGAGCGGGGCCCTTAATCGGCAATATTGAACACACGGTCATTGGGTGCCACCAGACCCAGTTTTTCCCGGGCGATGTCCTCCACATAGGAGGGATCATCGCGGTTTTCGATGGCGTTGGAGAGCTCTGTGTTGGTCTGGGTCTGATCGCTGACCTGTTGGGTGAGGGTCTCGACGGCGGCGTTGGCGTCGGCGATTTTTTGCCGGACGCTGACCAGGGTGAAGATCATGTAGGCCAACAGGATCAGCAGAATGATCTTCGCAAGAAGACCAACCTTTTTGGATTGGAACATGTGGGGCAGCCTCCGTTTCTTGGCGTTCAGGGGCGACAGATTTGTCATGTTTCCCTATTAGATGATATATTGTACTCCACAACCGGGAAAAAGAAAAGAACTTTTTCCAAGTTTTTTTCCACTTTATTAAAATTTTTGCCAACGGAGCCGTGAGAACACGAATAAGCCACCGGAGGGGCGCTGTCACCCAGCCCAGAAACCGGGCGGCGGCCCGGGCCAGGATGTCCAGCGCCCGCCGGGTCCAGGGGCTGAGCAGAAGAAAATAAGCCGTTGCCCCCAGCAGCAGGCACAGGGCCATGTACAGCCGCACCCGGCCGTTGCCGAAGACGATCCCGCAGAAAAAGAGCATCCCGCAGGCCCCCAGCCAAAACAGGAGGTCCAAAATTTCCTGGAGGGTCCGGCGGGGCAGGGTGAGGCGGACCAGGCGGAGCAGATCATACAGCAGCCCCACGCCCAACCCCATGGCCAGACAGGAAAAGAGAGTGGAGATCTGCTCCTGAAGGGAGACGCTCATCCCCGGAAGAGACGGCCCAGAAAGCTGCCCTGGCGGGGCTCTTCCTCCTCATAGGTTAAGGAGTCCACCGTACCCTCCACCAGCAGGTCCCCGCCGTCCAGACTTAATTTTTCAATGTGGAGGGATTCGCCTCGGATGATGAGGCTTCCCTCTGCGGTGGACATGACGATGGAGGTCTCGTCAAAGCTCTCCACCCCGTCCACCCCGGACACCGTCAGCCGGTTCCGGTTGTCCAGAACAATCCGATGCGCCGCTCCCCCCGTCTGGGGGCTTTTTTCGTCGAAGGACATACCATCCCATCCTTTCCCGTGATGTGATCTTGGCTATGTATATGGCGGGGAGAAGGGAAGTATGCAGGGGAAAGGAGGAAGGAACAAAACTGTCAAAAGGTGTACCTTTTGATAGTTTTGTTCCTCGAGCCATATTTTACAGGATAACACTAAAAAAAGCAAGCCTCGACGAAGAAGATTCGGAGAATTCCTCCAAAGGCATTTCAAAAACCTCCTCCTTTTTGCCAACTGTCAAAAGGTACACCTTTTGATAGCTGGGAGGTGGAGTAAGGGAGTAAGAAAATTGTTTAGAATGCGCAGATTTAACAGAAAGGAAGGAAAACAAACCAATGAAGAAACGACTTTTGTCAGTGTTCCTGTGCCTGTGCATGATGCTGACCATGGTTCCGGCGGCATTGGCTGTAGACGATCAGGATAGTCCTGACACCCAGACAACGCAGACGGAAGAGAATACACAGGAAGCCTCTGGTTCCCTGCCCGCAGCAGATGAGAATGGCCTAATTAAGCTGGAGAACGATGTTACACTAACCAAGACATATGAGGTACCAACGGGTTCTTCTGCTGTGCTTGACTTGAATGGCCATACAATTACAATCAATGCAGATGTTGTAGGCATCACAGTTAAGGGAGAAAACACAAAATTAACCATCCAGGATTCGGGTGACAACGGAACCATTACCCGTGGAAGTTCGTGCTCAACCGCCTATACTTCGGGCATCCTCGAGGTAAATGACGGTGGTACCATTGAGATGAATGCCGGTACCATTGATGCCGTTTACAACGAAGAGGACAAAAGTAACAATACGGGATGGTATGGCGTAACCGTGTTCAATGACAGTACCTTTGTCATGAATGGCGGGAAAATCAACGCCGGTTGGGCCGCAGCCGCGACGAACGGGACAAACACTACAACGAGTAGCACCTATGGGAATAACGCCAAAATCATCATAAATGATGGTACGTTAACCTCCAGCAGTGACTATGCGATTTATGCCCCGGCGCAGGACGGCGTTACGACAATCAATGGCGGCACTATCATGGGGTACTGGGGTGCGATCCAGCTGAAACGCGGGACTTTGGATATCAGCGGAGGTACCTTTGAAAATAACGGGGTTTCCTCTGTTACAAAACCCGATGACCAGCACGACGGGACTACGCCGGACCACGCTGCGGCCATTTCTCTCACATCCGATTATGGCGCGATTTCCGCAACAATCCGTGGTGGTACGTTTACTACCCAAAATGGAAATGATGTGATAAAGGTTACCGAGAAATCAGCTAACAAGGTTGATGTTTCCATTATTGGGGGTACTTTCTCTAATGATATCAGCCAATACTTAAAAACGGGATATGTCTGTACCAAAGAGGGAGCGTATTACGTCGTAGCGCCTCTGGGCGTGGAAAATGCGGCGGCGGAGTCTGGCGGCGTATACTATGAGACTTTATCAAAGGCGATTGAGGGTGCTGGGAATGCGCAGACGATAACCTTGCTCAAAAATGTACAGGAGAATGTTACCATTCCAGTGGGCAAAAGCTTGTGTTTGGACCTCAACGGGAAAACGTTGACCGAGACGACTGCTATGGTAGTTCAAGGAACGTTGACGATCCAAGATCGTACTGCGGTCTCCGATCCTGTTGTTGGCAGTGATTATGAAGATGTATCTTATACATCTGGCGTCATTATAAATACTGGAAATGGAGATGGAATTGTAGTACAATCTGGCGGTTCTTTGAACCTGGAAAGCGGCAAAGTAAAAGCAACAGGAAATTGTGGAATCTATGTTCTTGGGAATCAGGCACCAGAATCTTCAGTAGAAACTGGCAAAGAACCTTATAATTCTCAGTTGGTTATGACAGGCGGGTATATCGAAGCGCCTGAGTTTGGGGCTGCGGCGGCTGGACGAGGAGCAAAACTTTCCATACAAGATGGTGTGATTGTGGCTCATAACAATGCTGCAGTTGCTGGAAATGGGACCAATAGCAGCGAGCGCTATGACGGAGGAACCGCCATTGAGATTTCGGGTGGTACGATTATCAGCCATATTACAAGCTCGGGATATATTGCTTGCGGTGTCTATCATCCCCAAAAAGGAAGTTTGACCATTTCCGGCGGTACGATTTATGCGGATGGCGGTGTTGGTGTTCTGATGCGTGGCGGAACCCTTGAGATGACGAATGGCACCGTGATTGCAACGGGCACTGCCAGCGGAAAGGTTGGAGACAGCCGTGAGGTGCAGAACTGCTATGGCGTACAATTGGATGGGAAAAGCAGTTATTACGATCATGCGAATACGAAAATCGAGATTTCTGGAGGAGCGATTTCTTCCGATGCTGCAGTAGAGAACGTAAACAAAATAGATGCGGAAGAAAACAGCGTGACCATTTCCGGCGGCTATTTTACCAGCGACCCCAGTGGGTATATTGCAGATGGGTATGCTGCGTTTCCCAGTACAGAAGAAGGCTACGCATTCATGGTTGGTGAAGCGCCGAGTGATGTCGTTGAGAATGTTGAGCCAGCAGCTGGTGTGCCGGTCGTGGATGTAAGCGGAATTGCTGAGAAAGACCAGGAGAGCGCAAAAGAGGTTGCCCAGAGTGTGCAAGACAATGGGGTGCTGGCCGCTGCGGCAAATTCGGTTCTTAATGAGGTAACAGCGGCTCAAGTAGAGGCCGCTAAAGAGGCACTTAAGAAGAGTGATGTGTCGGTTGGTGGACAGTCTATTAACACATATGTTCAAACCTATCTGAATGTCACGCCTACTGCATATGATACAACGTCCTTTACCTTGGACATTCAGCCGATGTACCGTGTAGTTGCATCTACTGCAGAGAGTGCATCCGAGATTAAAGTGATTGATGAAGTAACAGAAGGTGCGAACGCGGTTGCCCTCGAAGGTTCCGAAAAGCCGCTGGACATTCAGACAATGACCGTTAGCATCACGTTGCCGGATGACTTTGTTACAAATGGGACACAGAATGTTTATGTTCAGCACAAAGGCTATGAGTATGAGGCACAAGTAAAAGCGGCAGGGGAACAACCGTCGACTACTTATATAGCTACCTTCACGAACCCCCATGGATTCAGTGCATTTACAGTTACGAAGGAGTCTGCAGCTGTGGCAGAGGTGAATGGTAACCGGTATACCTCCTTCCAGGATGCTGTCGATGCTGCAGGTGATAAGGCTACCGTGGAGGTTCTGAAAAATGAGAACCTGACCGCCACCATGTCCGGCAGCAGCCGCACTATTACGGTGAAGAACGGTGCCGGCGAGAGCATTACCGTCACGATTAACGGCACGACAAAGACAATTGAAGAGAATGCAAGCGTGGACTTCACCTATACGCATTCTTCCTCCTCCGGCACCACCCGCTATTCCGTGGAAGTGCGCGGCACCACCGGGGGCACCGTGACAGCCAGCCCCACCCGGGCAGCCAAGGGCGCGACGGTGACCCTGACGGTTCGGGCGGACGAGGGCTACCAGCTGGACGGGCTGACGGTGACCGACAGCAAGGGCGGTACGGTGAAGCTCACGGACAAGGGCAGCGGAACCTATACCTTTACCATGCCCGCGTCCAAGGTGACGGTCCAGGCTACCTTCACCCAAAACCAGTCCGGGACGCTTCCCTTCACCGATGTGAAGACAGGGGATTGGTTCTATGAGGCAGTCCAGTACGTCT
>OLSC01000978.1_pt1 | contig 30472 bp, 29 predicted proteins | sample 1672881 | NCBI WGS metagenome assembly OLSC01 (sample SAMEA3136733, study PRJEB25190) | human gut metagenome | biome: human gut; feature: human-associated habitat; material: faeces | place: Austria | collected 2013
TCTTTCAGACTTACTCGCTTTCTAAGTTCTTGCCCTCTCTCAAGGACAAGTAATACTATACCACCATAAAATATATCCGTCAACACTTTTTTTATATTTTTTTTTAATATTATTTTTATTTTTGTAAATATTATTAATTAGTATTCTAATTTTTGTATTTAATTGCATACATTACATAATAATCTAGATATAATTATATTAAGATATATTGTTTACAATTATCTATAAATATACTTTATTATTAAACTAATATTAAAGTATCAATCAATATTAAATTTATATATAGAGGAGGTATACATATTATGGCTAAATATGCTAGAGAACCTATAAATGGTTTTACACATTTATTTGGGGCAATTTTATCATTCGCTGGTTTATTAATATTAGTAATAAAAACAACACTAGAAAATCCATCCCCTATTGCATTGACAGCAGTAATTATTTTTGGAATTTCTTTAATATTACTTTATTCTGCATCTGCTACATATCATTTAGTTATCGCAAAAGAAAATACTATTAAATTTCTAAGAAGAATAGATCACTCTATGATTTTTATTTTAATAGCAGGTTCTTATGCACCTTTCTGTTTAATATCACTAAATGGTGTTAAGGGATGGGTATTGTTTGCTATAGAAATATTAATAGCAATTCTAGGAGTTGCATTTAAACTAGTTTGGTTTGAAAGTCCTCGTTGGATTTCTACTCTTATTTATGTAGTTATGGGATGGTGTGCAATATTTCTAATTGTGCCTCTTTCTAAATCACTTTCATCTATTGGTGTTATGTTATTAATAGGCGGGGGTGTACTTTATACAATAGGTGCTATTATATATGGAACAAAACCTAAATTTCTTAAATTGAAAAAATTTAAATTCCATGAGATATTCCATATATTCATCTTATTGGGCAGTCTATGCCAATATCTATGTGTTCTTTTATATGTAATTTAATTAGTAAAATAAAAGAAGTTTTGATAAATAACTTTCTATCTATCAAAACTTCTTTTTTATTAAGAATATTTTTATATTTTTATACGGTAAAATCTAAGTGACATGCTACATAATGATTTTCTGATACCTTTCTTAACTGTGGCATCTTTCTACTACAAACTTCTATCGCACATTCACATCTATCTCTAAACGGACATGCATTTACATTATCTATTTTTTTAGATATGTCATTGTTTATTTCTTTTATTGGTTCTGAAAAATCCATTTTTAAATCAAATACAGCTGTCATTAGTGCTTTTGTATAAGGATGCATAGCTAATTTACTTAATTTATGTCCAGGTAGTATCTCAACTATATTTCCTAAATACATAACAGCAACGGTATGACTAGTTTCTGTTACTAAGGCAATGTCGTGACAAACAAAACCTATAGTAAGATTTCTTTCTTTTTGTATTTTATTAATTAAATCAATAATATTTTTTTGTATAGAAACGTCTAATGCTGAAGTTGATTCATCAAGTATTAATAACTCTGGGTTTAAAACTAATGCTCTTGCTATTCCTATACGTTGGCGTTGACCACCACTCATATTATGCGGATATCTATGCATAAATTCTGCTGGTAACTCAACCATCTCAAGATATTCTTTTGCTACTTCTTCTTTTTGATTTTTCTTAATTAGTCCAAAATTTAGAAGTGGTTCGCATATAATATCTTTTACTTTCATTTTAGGATTAAATGCAGTCGATGGATCTTGGAATACCATTTGCACATTACGTCTATGTTGACGAAGTTTCTCTCCCTTTAATTTTGTGATATCTTCCCCATGATATAAAACTTGACCTGATGTAGGTTCTTCTAGTTGCATTATTATTTTCATTAATGTACTTTTTCCACATCCACTTTCGCCTATAATTCCTAAAGTTTTTCCCTTTTCAAAGCAAAGTGATACTTTATTACAAGCTGTCAACTTTCCATTTTTACCAATAGGAAATTCTTTAACTACATTGTCAATTTCTAATACTGTATTTTTTGTTTTAAGCATGTTGTTCCTCCCTCCATGTTGGAACAGATGCTAGTAATCGTTTTGTATAATCACTCGTTGGATTATTTAATATTTCGTCTCTAGTTCCTCTATCAACAATTTCTCCATCTTTCATTACGATTATTTTATCAGCCATATATACAGCAACGGCTAAATTATGCGTAACTATCATAATAGATGTGTCATATTTGTCTCTAAGTTCCATCATTTCTTTTACAATTTGTGATTGTGTTGTTACATCAAGTGCACTTGTCGGTTCATCTGCTATTAATAGTTTTGGTTGGAAAGTCATAGCCATTGCAATCCCAACTCTTTGACGTTGACCACCACTTAATTGGAATGGATATTTTCTCATTATATCCTTCGCTTGTGGCAGTCTCATTCTATTTAACATACCAATTGCTTTTTCTTTTGCCTTATCTTTTGGCATATCTTCATGAACCCTAATATATTCCACGAATTGGCTACCGATTCTTCTATTTGGATTAATCATTGCGCCACAATCTTGGAAAATCATAGACATCTTAGTTCCCCTACATTGATTCCATTGTTTTTGAGTGTAGTTTAGAAGGGAATCGCCTTCAAAGACGATATCTCCTTTTGTAACCTTACCTTGACCTGGAAGTAGACCAAGTACTGATCTTATGACAGTAGTTTTTCCACTTCCACTTTCTCCAACTATGGCTACTATCTCACCTGAACTAATCTCTAAACTAAAATCTTCAATTGTTGGTTTATTGTTTCCATATTGAACAGTTATATTATCTATCTTTAACATAAGATCACTCATCTCCTCCAGATTTTAATTATTTTAATTATTCAGCTGGTTTTATAGCTGTACTTATCCAATAGTAGTCAGCTGTATAAACGTTAGCTCCTTCTACTGATTTTGTACTACATATGTTTCCTTTATAATAACCATGTATTAAAGCTGCACCATCATCTACTAATATTTGTTGCATTTCTTGTACTAAATCTTTTATTTTGTCTTCATCAGTTTCAACTAGTAATTGTTCATATAATTTGTCATATGTATCATTTTTATAAGAACAGTAGTTAGCTTCTGATTTACTATACCAGTTTTCCATATATCCAACTGGATCCCCAACTTGAACTGTTAACCAGTTAGTTGATAATAAGTCATACTCACCTGCAGTAAGTTTGTTCCATTCAGTATCTGCATCTGTTTCTTGTACGTTAACTTTTATTCCGATTTTTTCTATATTAGCAGCACTACCTTCAGAGAACTCTTTTAAGCATCTACTATCATAAGTTAAGAATGATAATTCTATATTTTTTCCGTCTCCATTAAACTCTCTATATCCATCACCATCAGAGTCAACTATTCCAGCTTCATCTAATATCTTTTTAGCTTGTTCTACATCATATGGAGTAGCATCTTTTAATTTATCATATCCATAATCTAAACTTGATGGTAAAACAGATATACCAGCTTCATACATTCCACCAACAGTAGTATTACATAAAGTTTCATCATCTATAGACATAAGAACTGCTTTTCTTAAGTCATCATTAGCAAGAGGTCTATCTTCTTTTTGATTTATATATGCAAATCCAGTTCTTCCTCCAACTACTTCTGATACATTATATTTATCTGATTCTTTTACTTTTTCTAAATCACTTATATTTGATATATTTTCTATAACATCAACATCTCCATTTTCAAGAGCCATGTATTTAGATGTAGCATCTTTTATGAATATAATATTTAATTTTTCATAAGGTACTTCACCATTCCAGTAGTGTTCATTAGCTACCATTTCTAAAGAAGTTCCTTCATTTTTCTTTTCAACAGCATATGGTCCAGTACCTATTGGTTGGTCAGCCATATCAGTATCTGCATCAACATCTACTATTACGAATAGTGGGTTTGATAAAACTGCACTTAAATCTGCATATGCTTGGCTTGTTTTTATTGTTAAAGTTCCTTTTTCATCATCGGCTTCTATAGTTTCATATTTTAAGAATTGAGATGGATGCGCAGTTCCTTTCCCATCTTTTTCTTGTTGGAATGTATATTCTATAGATTTTTTAACTGCTGATGCTGTTAAATCTTTACCATTTGAGAATTTTACTCCATCTCTTATGTGGAATGTCCATTCAGTTTTGTCATCATTTGATTCAACTGAGTCAGCTAAGTATGGTTGTGGTTCCATTTGTTGGTCAAATCTATATAGACCTTCACCTATACCGTATCTACTTACACACCAAGCAGCATTAACTATTGATGATGGATCTAATGAATCAGAGAAATTTGTACACCCAAAGTTTAATGTCTTTGAATCTGCTGATACACTTCCAGATTTTGATGAACTACATCCTGTAACCGCTCCTAATGTCATAGCTGCAATTAATGTTGCAACCATTGCCTTTTTTATCCTTTTAAAAACTTTCATGAAATACCTCCCTATATTTCTCCCTTTTATTTTGATATTTATCTTTTTTTAATTTAATTTTCATTCAAATTAAATTATTAGCTTACTTGACTTTCGCTAGTTTCTTGTCTAACATCTAATATATCTCTTAATTTATCTCCTATTAAGTTAAATACAATAACTACAATACAAATTGCTATACCTGGCGCTATCATTAACCAAGGGCAATTTAATAAATAAGCTCGTCCTTCATTTAACATAAGTCCCCATTCTGCTGCAGGTGATTGTGCACCAAAGCCTAAAAATGAAAGACCTGCAAGTTCTAATATCATTGTTCCTATATCAGTTGTAGCTGTAATAACTAATGTAGGTAATATATTAGGTAAAAGATATTTAACTATAATAGTTGAAGTTTTACAACCAGTAACTCTAGCTGCATAAATATAATCTTCTTCGCATATTTTTAAAACTAAACTTATTGCTAATCTAGCATACTTCGTCCAACTTACAAGCATAATAGCTATAATTGCATTTTTAACACTAGCACCCATTATTCCTGCCATTGCAATAGCTAATACCATACCTGGGAATGAAATCATCATATCTGAAATTCTCATAATCACAGCATTGACAATTCCGCCAAAGTAACCTGCTAAAATTCCTGCTGTTGTTCCTATTAAGAATATCAATACTACTAATATCAATGATGCACTTAAAGATATTCTTGTCCCATAAATTACACGAGATAACACATCTCTTCCCAATTTATCTGTTCCAAGTAAATGTTCTGAACTTGGTGGTTGAAATGCATGTTGTAACTCTGCCGCATAAGGATCATGTGGCGCTATAAATGGAGCGAATATTGCTACAAGTGCTATAGCTATTGCCATTACGATAAGTGCTGAAAATACCTTGTTCTTCTTTATAAATGTTTTAATATTTTTCATCACTAACCTCTCTCTCTAACCTTTGGATCTACTAGTGTATATGAAAGGTCTACTATTAAGTTTATAATCATATAAATAAGTGCTATCCAAAGTACATAAGCTTGAATTATTGGATAATCATAAGCTGTGATTGATGTAACAGCTAAGTTACCAAGACCCGGATATGAGAATATAACCTCTACAACCGCTGTCCCTCCTAATAATGAACCTAACGATAATCCTAATAATGTTATTAATGGTAATAAAGAATTTGGGAATACATGTCTTAAAAGTATTTTTCCATCACTTAATCCTCTAGCTTTTGCACCAATAACATAATCTTTATTTAATTCTTCTAATACTGCTGTACGAACTTGTCTTGTATATTTTGCCGCCATAGCAAATGCTAATGTTACAGCTGGTAAAATCATTGTTTTAAATCCTCCACCTATAGATATTACAGGTAATAGATTTAATTTTAATGCCACTACATATAGAAGTAATAATCCAACCCAAAAGTTCGGCATAGAGATACCTAAAAATGTAATTCCTCTTATAAGGTAATCGGCAAATTTATTTTGTTTTATAGCCGCTATTATTCCACTCGGAACTGCAATCACTAACATTATAATTAAAGATAAAAATGCTAGTTTTAATGTTGGAATTAATCTATCCATTAAAATTCCTAAAACAGGTTTTCCTGAAGAATATGAAGTTCCAAAATCCCCTTGAAGACATGATGTCAACCAATCAAAATATTGAACTAAAAATGGTTTATTTAATCCCATAGCTTCCCTTGTTTGATTCAGCACTTCCTCACTTGGCATTACACCACTTGATGAATACATTGCCCTAACAGGGTCCCCTGGTGCCATATATATTAGTGAAAAAGTTATAAAACTTATCCCTAATAATACGATTGCCATTTGAATCAATCTTTTTGAAATTTGTTTACTATTCAAAATACCTCCTCCTTAAGATAACAATATAAATACTGTTTTCTATTTTTATATTTAATTTTTAAATTCATCTAAGTTTTCTAAGTACTCGATCAGTGACTCACCTAAATCAGATACTTTGTCTTTTTTTCTTCTTATATATCCAAATGAAATACTTCTTTCACACGATATTATCGGAATTGCTTTTATACCATATTCTTGATACTGATTTTTAACAAAGCTACTTGCAATAGAGCCGTGTTCAGTATGTTTTAATGATTGAATTAGAAAACTATCACTATTTGTATAAGATATAGAAACACTATCTCCATTATAAATAATATCTTCTTTTATATGACCTAAGTGGTTATATAATGAGAATTGCTTTTCATGGTATTGAACTAGTTTTATATCTTTTAAATCAGTTTCTTCTACAGAATCTTTCTTATATAGTGGATTATTTCTACCCACAAATAAGTATAAAGGTACTTTTGTTAATTCATGATATTCTAGACCTTTTGATTTAATCTGTTGCTTAAATGCCGACATACTTCGTTTCGATATATATACAAAACCAAGTTCAGCTTTTCTAGCATGTACCCTTCTAATTATATTTTGTACATTCGTTTCAAAGAAATCTAATCTAATATCTTTTCTTGATTGTTTATTATAAAATTGAGACAAATAAAAAGATAATGTGTTGCTAGGAACACTTGATATTGATAAAACATCAATGTTTTGACCTTTTTTAAATTCATTAATTATATTTATATTTTTTAAAACTTCTATGGCATACATGTAAACACTTTCCCCTTGAGGAGTTATTGTAACACCACTTCTAGTTCTATTTAATAAAGTCATATTTAATTCTTCTTCTAATGATTTGACTATTTTACTTACGTTTGGCTGAGTTGTTATTAATGCTTCTGCTGCAGAATGGAAACTCCCCATATCAACACTTACTACAAAATACTGCAATTGTTTTACATCCATATATTTAACCCCATTATTCTTTTTATTTACTATCTACTTTCTTTGATTGTTTTTAAACATTAAAAAACACACTTTTTCAAGCGTGTTAAACAAAACCCCATACAAACAAGGACTTATTGGAACACACCTATACACCGTAGAATAGTTCTCTATTTTTATTATAAAAGCAGGTCTCCTGGCTAAAAAGCATTGTTAGTTTTCCCTTCCCAGAAATTCATCCAGTGGTTTGAAAACCAACCCTTTATCACAGTGACGGGATCGCATTGGATTTGCACCAATTTCCCTATTAATCTGGTATACAGAACTCTTATAACTACTTGTTTTTTCTATATTATAATATAACACATAATATTTTATTAAGTGACATTTTTTTGAGGATTCTTAATTCCAATTTATTATTGTTTCTATTTTTTTATACATTTTTCGACAATACCCTGCCCCCTATCGTTTGTGTAATAAAATATAGCAAATACCTCATTTTAAATTTTTTTTTAAATTTAAAAACTGTTTTACTTTATTTTATTTTGTTATACTAAGTAATTCTAAATATTCCAAATCGTAATAGTTGTTTTTTGTCGATTAATTTTATCTATCAATAATAGATAATATTTTATGTCAATATCGAGGTCTTTTATAATTAAATTTTATTTATTTTATAAATTCATATTATAATTTGTAGAATTATAGCTTTTAATAAAAAATTTAAGTTTCTATTTGTCAAAAAATCCATAAAAAAATAAGTATAATGTATTAAATAATTTTCAATATACTCATTTTTTATTAATAAATTTAATTTTATATTATAAGTTGAATATTTTTCTTTAGGTGTGACTATTATAAGACTTGATTTCACAATAGTTACAGTTATTTATATTGCTTATAAATTGGTATTATAACTTTCCCTTTGTATAGCTAATATAATTTATTATCTGTATTATAAATAAGGATCTATAATCCATTTTTATGTGATAAATAGTCCTTTTTTAATGTTTAATATTCTGTTTTTATTTGTAGATAATTTTGTAGATTTTAAGAATAATGTTTGTATGTAAATTGGTTTAATAATATATGTGATGTATTTATATCTTATAATACAAAAAGATTTGATAAAAATCAAATCTTTTTGTATTACTATTTTGTTATCACCATAAATTTTAGAATTTATGATAATTATTTTTCTTCTTTTATTCTCATAGCTCTCATTGCGTTAAGTACTGCTATTAATGCAACCCCAACGTCTGCAAATACTGCTTCCCACATGTTAGAAACACCACCTGCAGTTGCTGCTAAAACTATAACTTTTACAGCTAATGCAAATATGATATTTTGCCATACTATTCTACTAGTTTTCTTAGATATTGCTATAGCTTTTGCTATTTGACTTGGTTCATCATTCATTATAACAACGTCTGCTGCTTCTATTGCTGCATCTGATCCAAGACCACCCATTGCTATACCAACGTCTGCTCTTGCTAAAACTGGAGCGTCGTTTATACCATCCCCAACGAATGCTACTTTTTGTTTTTCTGTTCTACCTTTGTAGATTTCTTCTATTTTTTCTACTTTTTCATCAGGTAGTAAGTTTGAATAAACTTTATCTAATTTTAATTCACCAGCTACTGCATCTGCAACTTTTTTGTTGTCACCAGTAAGCATAACTGTTTGTTTTATTCCTATTTGTTTTAATTTAGCTATTGCTTCTTTACTATCTTCTTTTATTTCATCAGAGATTACTAAATCCCCTGCATATTTACCGTTTATTGCGATATATACAACTGTTCCTGTTTCTGTAACTGGAGTATATTTTATTTTATTAACGTTCATTAATTTTTCATTACCAGCTAAAACAGTTTTTCCGTTGTAGTTAACTTTTATACCATGTGCTGCTATTTCTTCATATTCACCTATTTTGCTTAAATCTAATTCTTTGTTATAAGCTTTAACTATTGATTTAGCTATTGGGTGATTTGAGTTAGCTTCTGCATATGCTGCATATTCCATAAGTTCATCTTCTGAAACATTTACTGCATTTACTTTTGTTACGTTGAATACACCTTTTGTAAGTGTACCAGTTTTGTCAAATACTACAGTATCTACATATCTTAATGCTTCTAAGTAGTTACTTCCTTTTATTAATACACCATTTTTAGATGCGAAACCAATTCCACTGAAGAATGTAAGTGGTATTGATAAAACTAATGCACAAGGGCAAGAAACAACTAAGAATGTTAATCCTCTTAATACCCAATCATACCAAACTGCTTGGCTTGATATATCTATTATCATTGGTGGTATTATAGCTATTATAGCTGCTAATGCAACAACTACTGGAGTGTAGTATTTAGAGAATACACTTATGAAGTTTTCTGTTTTTGCTTTTTTACTACTTGCATTTTCAACTAAGTCTAATACTTTTGATACTGCTGATTCACCGAAGTCTTTAGTTACTTCTATTGTTAATAATGCGTTTTTGTTTATGAAACCTGAAAGAACTTCGTCTTCTACATTAACGCTTCTAAGTACTGATTCACCAGTAAGAGCTGAAGTATCAACCATTGAAGAACCTTCTATTACTATACCATCAAGAGGAACTCTTTCACCTGGTTTAACTACGATTATGTCTCCTATTTCAACTTCTTCTGGATCTACTACTTCTATTTCATTTTCTATTTTTAAGTTTGCTATGTCAGGTCTAATTTCCATTAATGATGAAATTGATTTTCTTGACTTACCAACTGCTATACCTTGTAAAAATACACCTACTTTGTAGAATACCATAACACCAACTGCTTCTGATGTTTCACCAATTATGATTGCTCCAAGTGTAGCTACAGTTATTAAGAAGTTTTCATCGAATACTCTACCATTTTTAATATTTTTAACTGCTTTTAATAATACGTCTCCACCTACTACTAAATAAACTGCTATAAATGCTATTGTACTTATTAAATCTTGGTTTCCATGACCATGGCCACCACCTATAATTTGTTGAGCAAATGTTATAGCATATGCTATTACACCGACAAATAATCTTATTTTTTCTATTTTATCTTTATCAAATTTCTTTGTTACTTTCTCATTTAATGCTTTATTTTGTGCTTTTGAAATTCCTTTTACTTGTATATTTAAACAATGTTGAAGATTTTTAGCTATTGTTGCAACTTCTTCAGTTACTATTCTTCTTGATACTGTTCCATCTAGTTCTATATCTAATATACAGTTTCCAAAATCTAAAGTAGCACTTTTTACACCCGCAGATTTATTTGCTTCAAATTCTATTTGATCTGCACATTGTTTACATTTTAGATTTTCTAATTTTAATTTTAATTCTTTAGAAGTTCTGTTGTCGTGAACTTGTATATTAAGACCTGGTTCTGTTGTATCTATTATGTTTATTACTTTGTCTATAGTTAATTTTCTACTTGCCCCGTCTTTTAATTCAAAACTTAATTTTTTATTTACGAAGTTTAAGTTTGCTATTTCTACTTCATCTAAATCTGATACTTTTTGACCGATTACTTCTGCACAGTGTGCACAGTTTAATCCACCTAAAGTCATATCTACTCTTTTATTATTTCCTTTGCTTGATGCTTTTTCTATAACTTGAATATCAAGACCTGGTTCTGTTGTATCTATTATGTTTATTACTTTATCTATAACTAGGTTTCTACTTACTCCGTTTTTTAATTCAAAGCTTAGTTTTTTATTTACGAAGTTTAAGTTTGCCATTTCTACTTCGTCTAATGTTTCTACTTTTTGACCGATTACTTCTGCACAGTGTGCACAATTTAATCCACCTAAAATCATGTCAACTCTATTATCTTGAGCTTTTTTTGATTTTTTACTTTCCATTACTTTTATATCAAGTCCTGGTTCAGTTATGTCTATTATTTTTATTACTGTTTCTATTATAACGTCTCTATCTGAAGCATTTTTTAATTCAAAGTTTAATTTTTTATTTACGAAGTTTAAATTTGCAGCTTTTACTTCGTCTAATGCTTCTACTTTTTGGCCGATTACTTCTGCACAGTGTGCACAATTTAGACCTCCAAGTATCATACTTACATTTTTGTCTCCTTCTTCAGCATTTCCTTGTAACTTTTTATTTGTTTTATTTGCTGGTTTTTTAGTGCTAATTTGTAATGAAGAATCCATAGTTTTTATTAATGAAGATAATTCATTTATAATTGCACTTTCATCTTTTGATGAATCTATAGATAAAACTAATGATTTGTTTGAAGCATTTACATTACAAGATTTTACACCTGGAACATTCACAGCTAAAAGTTCAATCATTTCTGCTATATCTGTAGTCAATGAACCTTGAACAAATAATTGTTTTTCAGTCAAAGTTGTTGTACTCATATAATTCCCCTTCTTTCTCCTTTATTAACGTTTATACATTTCTTCAATATGATGTAAACCATAGTCAAATATTTTTGTTATATGGTCGTCATCTAATGAATAAAATACTGTCTTTCCTTCTTTTCTGAATTTAACAAGTCTTGCTTGTTTTAAAACTCTTAATTGATGTGATATTGCCGATTGTGTCATTCCTACTAACTCAGCTATATCACATACACACATCTCTTCTTTAAATAATATAAATATTATCTTTATTCTTGTTTGGTCTCCCAAAACTTTAAATAATTCAGCTAAATCCACAAGCATATCCTCTTCTGGCATATTTTCTCTTACTGTCTCTATGATGTCTTGATGTATGTGTTTAAATTCACACTCAGCTATATTTTCTCCATTATTGATGTCAATATTTAAGTTATTATCTTTCATATATTACCTCCAAATCATATTAATATATGAATAACTGTTCATATATTAATAATAATATTTTTATATCTAATTATCAAGATATTTTTAGAAGTTTTTTTAATTTCTTCTATTCCATTTCATTATCCTTAATTTAAATACCCAATATTATAAATCTAAATTGAAATTTACTACTTTGTAAATTTTAACTTTAAACATATATTTTTTATTAATTTAATATATATATTATTAGAAAAATTGTTAATTGTTTCATAGAAATAGAAAGGAGAATCCATATGAGTAACAATAATAGAAATGACAATTCTAAACCTAATTATATATATCCTCAGCCTTATATAGACCCAATGGTTTATTTAAACCCTTACTATTCAAATGCTACAGGATACCAATATAATAGTCAAGGATATGTTGAATATCCTAATAATACCGGATACATTGATTATTCTCAATTTAATGATAACCAAACTAATGACTCTACTGATCAAAACTTAACGAATAATAACTTAATGAATAATAATACTGATAACGCAGAGGAGTATACTAATATTCCATATGACGAAGATTTTAATATACCTTCTATTCCATATTTTCCACAAACAAATATGCCTAACTCTCAACAAGGTATGCCTAATATGATATTGCCTAATCAACAGTATCAATCTTTGCCACCAAATATGGAAAATCAAGGTGTTGATAATAATCTAAATCAGCAAGTTCCACATCAGCAACAACCGCAATCTCAACAACAACAAATGCATCAAATACAACAAAATCAAATGCAACAACCACAGATGCAGCAACCATCACAAAATTTAAATCCACAAAATATGCAAAATATAAATTATCAAAATCCAAATATGATGAATCCTGGTATGCCTTATGGAGTTCCTATGCAACCAAATATGATGGGAGGGTATATTCCTATGCCAAAACCACCAATGTATCCAGTAGGTATGTTCCCTAATATGTATCCAGAAATGCCACCTAATATAATGTATTATCCTAATTATCCTAGTTATCCTTTTGTAAATGTATCTCCTGGTATGCCTAGTGTAAATATGGAAGAATTTGATGAAGAGGAAATGTAAATAATTATAATATGTTGGAGATTATACATTATCTACAAACTAGACAATGTATAATTTCCTTAGAATTAAAAAAAAGGAAGTAAATTATAAAATACTATAATCTACTTCCTTTTATTTTCCCTTAATATATTTTTATCTTTAATCTTTTTATCTATAATAGTACTGAATGTTCTACTATTCCACAAGCGGCAACATTATCGCCTTTTTTAATTGATAATCCGTAATGATTATACATTATACGACAATCTTCTAATGCTCTATATTCGCCGATTACATTTCCAAAAAAGTCTTTTACAGTACCGATTAATCCACCTTTTTTAACAAACATACCTGGTTCAATACGTGGGAACCATACGCCCGTATGTTGTGATTCGATGTAGTCCGTTTTCATCCATACTATTCTTTCTACTTCTTCTGGTCTATGAGTTATTTCTAATACATTGAAATGGTCTAATAATAAGTATATATCTTGGATAAATCCTTCATAATCTTCTTTTTCGCAAGTATTATTGCAACCTCTCTCAACTAATATACCTGGTATACCTTTTGATGCTGCATAGCTATAAAAACCATCTTTTGATCTCGATGCAATTAAGTGTTCTATTGCTATATTTGATGCTGCACCCATTGATATTTTTGATACTTCGTCTCCTGCTGCTACAGGGAAGAATAGACAAGATGCCATTTGTTCCATAGCTGAACCACTGTGAAGGTCCATAATAAAATCTGCTATTGGCATGATTTCATCTTCTAAAAATGACATTATCTTTCTACTTATTGTTCCATTTTTATCTCCATAAAAATCTCTATTAAGATTCATTCCATCCTCTGGAACTATGGAGTCAGTTCTTTCTGTAAAACCGCTAGAATTTAAGCAATGTATTATCACAATACGTCCGTTTACTTTTTTAGGATCTATCTCAGCTGCTGTCGTCATACATGCAACAACCCCTGGAAACTCACAACTATGTAATCCACCATTTATAACTATTGTCTTTCCTGTATTTTCCCCATTTATAATCGTCGTAGGTATTTCGTAATCTTCACCATATGGACGAATCATTACTTGAAGTTTTTGACCTGCCTCAATTTGCTTGCCTAAAAAGTTCCAAGTTTCATTTCTCATATTTTGCCTCCCAATTTCACTATTACTTTTATAATATATTTCTCACTTTTTATCTCATTATTATATATTAATCTTATTTTTATATTTTAAATATTAATTCTTACTTGATAATTATTATTATCATTTTAACTGTTTATATATTACCATAAATATATTATGAAAAAAACTCCTATTTTGTCTAAATTTAATAACAAAGTGTTATCACGCATAATCTTCTTTGGATTTATATAATATTTTTAGACATTAAATAAGGAAATGCTACAGTATTTGTATCATTTCCTTGTTTAAAACACGTATATATTATTTGTTTTCTTTTCTGTTTCTATTATAGTTAATTAAACAACCAGCCTTGACTATTGCTTTTTCATCATCTGTCATATCAGTTATATATAAATCTAGTTCAGTTATCTTATCTGAGATAACATATGCTTTTATATTGTCCATATTGTTGTCTAATGCTTTTCTTATATTTGGAACAAATATATAATCTCCAACTTCAAATTCTGCATCTGCCTTCATTTGGAATGGAATCATACCCCAATTCATTACGTTTGAGCGATAACGTTTAGTTGCATATTCTTTGCATATATTTGCAAGACCTCCCATTACTCTTTGGCAACTAGCTGCTTGTTCACGAGCAGAACCATCACCTGGCTTTTTAGCATAAATCATACTTCCAATTTCGATGTCATTAGTATTTTCTATTTTAAAGTTTTCTTTTATTTTTTTATAAACATTATTAAGATTTTTATCTAGTGTTGTTGGGTCTTCCCCTTTTAATCTTGCTTTTTCTACTTTATCTACTTCTTTTGTCTTTCCTACGTATTCTGGGTCTCTTCTTGATAATGCAAATTCAGCTAATTTCAATGGATTAGATCTAAATGCTGAAGTTTCTCCTGATGGAATCAGTTCATCAGTTGTTGTAACTTCATCTAGTATTTTTGAGCATACTTTTAATAAAATATTGTCAGATAATGGACTCATTTCTGGCCAATCTTTTATATTTGGACCATAAACTAGATCTAATTTGTTATCACCTTTTCCAAATCCTTGATACACTCTACTTCTATATGATGAATCATCAAATTTATAATCAGGTATATTTTCTTCATTTACTAAATCAGTCGCCGGTGTTAAAATTCCTCCATTTGCTGCAGTAGCTGCTATACTTCTAGCATCCATCAATGCAACAGATGACATTTGGCCGTTTCCTGGTTTAGAACCTTCTCTGTTAGGGAAGTTTCTTGTAGTGTGTCTTATGCTTAATCCATTGTTTGCTGGAGTATCTCCTGCTCCGAAACATGGTCCACAGAATGCAGTTTTAATTGTTGCACCAGTAGCCATTAATGTTGATATTGCACCCTTTTCTAATAAATCCATAAATACTGGTTGAGAAGATGGATATACTGCTAATGAAAACTCATCATTTCCACAGTTTTTGCCTTTTAATATTTCAGCAGCTTGCATAACACTTGTGTATGTACCACCTGAACATCCTGCAATTATACCTTGTTGAACTTGTAGTTTTCCATCAACTATTTTATCAGTTAAACTGAATTCTATTTCTGGATTATCTATTAATTTTTTAGCATCTTCTTCTACTTTAGTAAGTATTTCTTCAAGATTTGCGTTTAATTCATCTATTTCATATACATTGCTTGGATGGAATGGTAAAGCTATCATTGGTTTTATTTCACTTAAATCAACATAAACTAATCCATCATAATAAGCGACTTCTTTCGGATTTAACTCTTTATAATCTTCTACTCTGTTGTGAGCTTCTAAGAATGCTTTTGTATTTTCATCAGTTCTCCATACTGAAGTTAAACATGTAGTTTCAGTAGTCATAACATCAACACCATTTCTATAATCAGTGTCCATTGATGCAACCCCTGGTCCTACGAATTCCATTATTTTATTTTTAACGTATCCGTTTTTAAATACTTTTCCGATTATAGCAAGGGCTATATCTTGTGGACCAACGCCTGGGTGAGGCTTGCCTTCTAAATAAATTGCTACTACCTCTGGATAGTTTATATCATAAGTATCTTCCAATAGTTGTTTTACTAACTCTCCACCACCTTCACCTATCGCCATCGTTCCAAGAGCTCCGTATCTAGTGTGACTGTCTGAACCTAATATCATTTTTCCACATCCAGCCATCATTTCTCTCATATATTGGTGAATAACTGCTATATGTGCAGGAACATAAATTCCACCGTATTTTTTAGCTGCTGATAAACCAAACATGTGGTCATCTTCATTTATAGTTCCCCCAACTGCACATAGTGAATTATGACAATTTGTAAGAACATAAGGTATAGGGAATTTTTTCATTCCTGATGCCTTTGCAGTTTGGATTATACCTACATATGTAATATCATGAGATGCCATTGCATCAAATTTTATTTTTAATTTATTCATATCAGAAGAAGTATTGTGTGACTCTAATATTGAATATGCTATTGTCCCCTTTTTAGCTTCTTCTTTATTAACATTCTTCCCAGTTAGTTTTTCTACTTTATCACTTTCTGATTCTTTTATTATTGCATCCCCATTTACTAGGTATACACCTTCATCATATAATTTAATCATTTCTCAATATTCCCTTCGACTTTATATTAATATTTTTATTTGCATTTTGAATAAGCTTCTATATAAAAGATACTCCGTTATTCATTTAAAGTCTAATATAGTTTTTTTATATATATTATTCCAAAAAGTAATAACATATTTTTGATGAGTTTTCTTGACTTGAAGTCAACTCTAAACCTTATAATAAAATGTAAGGAAATTTATTATAAAACAGGGGGAATTATAATGACTAAATCAAAAGTATATTTTACAGATTTTCGTACAAAACTTGGCGAAGGTCTTCCAACTAAATTAAAAAGATTAATAAAAGATGCTGGTATTACTGATATTGATATGGATAACAAATTTGTAGCGATAAAAATGCATTTTGGGGAGCTTGGTAACTTAGGATTCTTACGTCCAAATTATGCAAGAGCCGTTTCAGATGTTGTTAAAGAACTTGGTGGACATCCATTTTTAACTGACTGTAATACTCTATATCCTGGAAAAAGAAAAAATGCATTAGAACATTTAGAATGTGCATGGGAAAATGGATTTACACCACTGACTGTAGGATGTCCAATATTAATAGGAGATGGATTAAAAGGAACAGATGATGTAGAAGTTCCAGTTGATGGTGGGGAATACATAGAAAAGGCAAAAATCGGTCGTGCAATAATGGATGCCGATGTATTTATAAGTTTAACTCACTTCAAAGGTCATGAAACGACTGGTTTTGGTGGGACTATAAAAAATATAGGTATGGGATGTGGTTCTCGTGCAGGCAAAAAAGAACAACACAATGATGGAACGCCAACTATATCAGAATCAAAATGTCGTGGATGTAAGAAATGTCAAAAAGAATGCGCTAATAATGGATTAGTTTTCAATAAAGAAACTAAAAAAATGAGCATAAATCCAGATACTTGCGCAGGATGTGGTCGTTGTATCGGTGCATGTAACTTCGATGCTATATCATTTGAAAATTACACAGCAGTTAAAAATCTAAACTGTCGTATGGCTGAATACACTAAAGCTGTAGTAGATGGACGTCCAACATTCCACATTTCTCTTGTTGTAGATGTTTCTCCAAACTGCGACTGTCATGCTGAAAATGATGCGCCAATCTTACCTAATATAGGTATGTTCGCATCATATGACTTACTTGCTTTAGATCAAGCATGTGTCGATGCATGTATGAATGCTACACCAATCAGAAATAGCCAATTAGGTGATAATCTTGCAAAAGAAGATTTCCATGACCACCATGACCATTTTACAAATTCCACTCCAGAATCAGAATGGAAAACTTGCTTAAGTCATGCTGAAAAAATTGGACTTGGTTCTAGAGACTATGAACTAGTTGTTATAAAATAAAAATTTAAAACTAAAATATCACTTTTAATATAATATATTTTTAAATAGGTCAGTAAAATTGTGAATTTCTAATATAGAACAAATGAAATAAGGGAGTATATCAATATGATTACTCCCTTATTTCTATATTATCTTTAATAAATTTTATAAAATTATTTACAACACTGCTCATCTGTTTTCCCTTTGGATATACTAGCCAGGTGTTTCTTATTATACTATTACCATCATCGTCTAATATCGGTGTTAAACAAAGGTTATATACTTTCTCAAAACCTTCAGGCAGAAAACAACATGCATATCCAAGCCCCTTATCTACTAACTGCCACGCAAATTCTACATATCCAGCAAACATTCCTACTGGCGGATTATTCCCATATGTATTTTTCCACCATTCATCCAAAATTTCTTTACTCTTATCATTAGTTTTATAATCAATGCGCTGCATTTGTGGCAACTTCATTAAATCAATTGGATCTTTTGATACTATGTAAGCTTTATTTTGTTTAACCAAAATCTTATCTACATCACCTTCAAAGTCACCACATACAAATCCCAACTCTATGTGGTTTTCTAATATCATCCTAAATAAATTATTGCTCTGGTCATTTATAATTTCAAACTTTATATTTTTATGTTCTTGTGAATATCTATATAACACATCTGTTAATTCAAATTTGCTATATGTGTAAGGTGAACCTATTTTAATTGTTCCTTCTAATTCAGTTTTATAAGTATATAGTCCATGTTTTACGTCTTTTATAAATTCCATGTACTCCTTAGCTCGCTTCGCTAGATATTCTCCCTCTGGAGTAAATTTCACCCCTTTCGAAGTACGATTTATTATTTTAACTCCAAAATCTTTTTCCATACTTTTAACCCTTTTTGTAAGAGATGGCTGACTTATATACAACATATCTGCTACTTTTGTCATATTTGGTGTTTCGTACAATCTATATAATATCTCCCAATCTGTATCTTTCATTATTTGCTCCCCTTTTTGCAATAATTTATACTACATTTTTATTTTATCAAAGTAAATTAACACATACAATATAATTAAAAAGGTAAACTCACTTAATAATTCACATCACTTTAATTATTTATCTTCTAAGCCCTATGTTATATTTTGTTCCTATATTTACTCCAAAATTGAATACAATTATAGTCGATATAACAAAAAGCATAAAGATACCATACCCAAATAAAACTCCTGTAATAAATCTTCTTATATTATTACTTTCATAAGAAGTTAATGCTTGTGTAAATCCATCTATGATTAATGGAATCATAATAATAAATGATGCTTTAGCAGTTAATCTAAAAAAGAAACAACAAATCAAGGCAAAACATATACCTACAAATTCGCCTGTACATCTTGCACATATCGGAAATTTTTGCCCTTTATAATAAAATGATCTATCATCTCTGCAATGGCATCCAAAAATAATTGGAAACCACTTATAAATCCATTTTTTTGAATTAGAAAGAAGTAAGTCCACGTCTTACACTCCTAATAAAAAAGGGAAGCACCTAATATAAGTACTATAAGATAGTACACCGCTGCTATTCCCACTGCTACTAAAGCACCTATCCCTGCTGCTTTAGCTGTTTTAGGTTTAGTATCTTTCCAAACTAAGAACAAAACAAGTCCAACGATAGGAACACAACAACCTAAAAGTCCCCATAAAAATCCACCATTATCAACAACTTCTGGTGTTGTTGGTGCTATTTCTTGCTGTTGTACACCACAAGATGGACATATAACTGCCTTGTCATCTATTTCTTTCCCACAATTTTTACAAAAAGCCATTTTCTTTCCCCCTCAAAAATAAATACTATGATTTCTCTCTAGTAATAAAAATATCCATTTTGCTATCATATTAATACATTTATATTCCAAGACGTAATTAAATATTCCCATCCATAATTTTAAAAGAAATGAAATTTTGTATATATAAAAAAGGTATAGATTCATCAGGAATCTATACCTTTTACTATCACTTTACGCAACGTATACTCTATTTCCATTTGGTCCTATATACTCATTATCGCTAAAAGCTAATATTATGTAGAATACTGGTCTTAGGAAGAATAATCCTAAACAAAATCCTAAACCTTTATCAAATGATTTTGCTAATTTATACATACACATAAAATCAACTATTACGCCTACTAACGGAATAATCGTAGCTAAAAATACCCATCCATTCCCCCAGGCAATTTTGAAAAGGCAATAAGAATTATATATTGGTATAATACTTTTCCATCCAGCTATCCCTGCTTTTTGGAAAACTACCCATTGTGCAGCAACTGTAAGTATATAAAATAATATTGCTATTAATCCCATTCTATTTTCCTTCCTTTGTTTTTTATTGATTTTATTATATTATAATTCCTTATAAAGGGTCAATATTACCCAAAAATATACATATATAGATATATTTATCATAAAATATTCATAAAAAAATACTAACTGTTCTAAAACGTCAGTTAGTATTTTTCATTTTATTTTTATATTAAGCTTCTACCAAAACTATCTTTTCCTCAGCTAAACTCTTTTTCACGTCTATAACCCTTTGGTTAGAAGAGCCTCTCATTGTAAGAGATAGGTTTCTATTTTCCTGTTGAAATGGTCCATCAACTAAAACATCTAAATATTTCAGAACTTCCTTTTGTCTTTCTGTAAAATCATCTACAGTATAACCCGTCCACATGTAGATTTTTTTGTTTGGAAATTCTTCTTTAAATCTTTTGCATACTTCTATTACTCCATCTACATTTTCTGGACATAATGGCTCGCCCCCCAGAATCGATAGATCTCTTTGTACGCTATTTTTGTTGATATTTTTAAGTATATAATCTAAATCTTCTTTTCTGAACTCTTTTCCGCTATTAAAGTCCCACGTTTCTCCGTTAAAACAGCCCTTACAGTGATGTGGGCATCCTTGAGTCCAAAGCGACATAGTTATACCTATACCATTTGCTATATCATTATCTTTTATTTTTGAAAACCTCATTAAAACCACTCCATTTTATAAGTGTAAAACTCTTTGGCTTATTTCTTGTGTACGTCCTTTACCCCACATGTTAGAACCGATATAACCACAAGTTCTTCTCATAACTTGCATTTCATCTTTATCTTTGTTTCCACAGTTTGGACAGTACCATTGCATATCATCATCTAATTTTATTTCTCCAGTGTATCCACATTTGAAACAAACATCTGGTTTTGTATTTATTTCAGCATATTGGATATTGTGGTAGATGTAGTTTATTATTTGTTCAACAGCAGGTAAGTTTTTACTCATATCTGGAACTTCTACATAACTTATGCATCCACCTAAACTTATATCATGGAATTGACTTTCAAATTTTAATTTTTCAAATGCATCTATTTCTTCTGTAACATGAACATGATATGAATTTGTATAGTACATTCTATCAGTTACATTTCTTATTTCACCGAATTTTTGTTTGTCTATTCTACAGAATCTTGAAGTTAAACTTTCTCCTGGAGTTCCATATAACCCAAATCCAAGACCTGTTTCTTTCTTCCATGAATCACAAGCGTCTTTTAAGTGGTTCATTACTTGAAGTGCGAATTCTTCACCTTCTTCAGTAGTGTGAGAAACACCAAGCATTGCTTGTGTCATTTCATATATACCCACATATCCTAAAGATAAAGTTGAATATCCATTTTTTAATAATGGATCTATTTTTTCTCCTTTTTCAAGTCTAGCAATTCCACCATGTTGCCAGTGAATTGGTGATATGTCAGAAGAAGTTCCTAATAATAAATTATGTCTAACCATTAAAGCTTCTCTACATAGAGATAATCTTTCGTCTAACACTTCCCAGAATTTATCCATATCTTTATTTGCAGTTAATGCAACTTGAACTAAGTTAAGACTTACAACACCTTGATTGAATCTTCCGTACCATTTATAGTTTCCATTTTCATCTTTCCAGTTACTTAAGTGAGATCTACATCCCATTGGAGGGAAAGTTTCACCATCGTAATTTCTTCTCATTATTTTTGCACTTTGATAATCTGGAACTAATCTCTTAGTATTACATTTTGCTGCTAATTTAGTTATATAATCGTATTTTCCACCTTCTAGACAGTTATGTTCGTCTAGTAAGTAAACAAGTTTAGGGAATTCTTCTCCTATTTCTTGTCCTCTATAGTTTTTCATACCTTCTAATCTTTGTAATATCATCTCTTCACATATTAATGCTTCTTCTCTTTCGAACTCTCCGCCTTCTTCTATTTCAAGGTAGATTGTTGAGAAAGGTGATTGTCCATTACTTGTGTGCAAAGTAGATAATTGGTATCTTATTGTTTGTATACCTGATTTTAGCTCTTCTAACATTCTATCTTCAGCTAATTCATGTGCCATTTCTAAGCTATATTTTTCTTTATATTTTTCAAAATATTTATTGTATGAAACTCTTAAAAATGGTGCTATATGTTTTATAGTTATTGAGTTTCCACCGTATTGTCCACTTGCTATTTGTGCTATTATTTGTGTTGTAACAGTACATGCAGTAGCAAATGATTTTGGTGATTCAACTAATTTATTATTTATAACTGTTCCATTAGTTAACATATCTTCTAAGTTTATTAACATACAGTTGTGTATCGGTTGTATTGCGTAGTCCATATCGTGGTAATGTAGTACCCCTTCATCATGAGCTTGAACAATATGAGCAGGTATTAATTTTCTTCTAGCTATATCTTTTGAAACTTCTCCTGCCATTAAATCTCTTTGAGTAGATGCTAATTGACCGTTTTTGTTTGAGTTTTCGTTTAAAACATCTTCATTACTTTTATCTAATAAACCTAGTATACTGTCATCTGTTGTATTTACTTCTCTTTTGAATGATTGTACTGCTCTATAACCTTCATAAGCTTTTGCAGTTAATTCTTGTTTATGATCTATTAATTCTTTATATACTAACTCTTCAACTTTAGAAACTGTCGGAGAAGGCGAACCTTGTAAATATATCTTTTCTATTTCTTCTGCTATATCTTTTGCTATATCTTCTTCTAATACACCACTACCGTATTTCATTGCTTTTAATATAGCATTTTCTATCTTTAATTTATCAAATTCTGCTTTGCTTCCGTCTCTTTTAATTATACTTAAATTCGCTGACATTATTATCTCCTTCTTCTATATAGTATTATTATTTCATTAAAGTTTTTTGTATTTATTTTTTAAATTGGTTTCTATATTCTTACTAATACTTTATACACTAGTAATACCAACATAATTATTAATTTTTCAAGTGATAAACTTTTATTTTTATGTAAAAATTCATTTCTTTAGCACAATATCTAGTGCCGACTGATTTATTTTACACCATATATTGTGTGCAATCAAGTTAGTTTAATCAAAAATACATAGATATAATTTTCCAAAAATCATCTATTTTTTACCGATGCTTTGCCCCTACTTGAGTCTAGATATTCTTAATAAATTTTACTCTTTCAAAAAATTTTTTTCATAATTTTTTAGGGGTAAAATTTGATTATTTATCTTACGAATTTATCAATTGCATCATTTAAATCTTTTAATAATTTTTGTTTTTCTTCTAACTGTTCTTCTCCCACTACATCTACTATACATTTGTTTATATGATCTTCTAATATTTTCTTCCCTAAATTGTTTAATGCAGCTTTTACTGCTGATATTTGTATTAAAATTTCTGTGCAGTCCCTATGTTCTTCCATCATAGTTTTTACAGAATTAGCATGCCCAATAATTCTAGACATCCTATTTATTAACTTTTTATAATCTTCATCCGAATGTTTATGATTTGAATGAGCATGATTATGCTCATGATTATTCTCTTGTATATTACTACCCATTAAAACCCCTCCTAATCTCATTTACAACATATCAATTATACCTTATATATTATTTTTTAACCATTTTATTATAAATAATTGACACTTTTTTCCATAAATCCTATAATATAATTAATAACCCCCTATAGGGGATATTAATTATATTTAATCAATAAGGAGGTAATTTAAAATGCATGAAGGTCACCATGGAATATTTGATGATATGGAGGATATGGACGATTTATTTGGAATAAATGAAGAACATGATCATGGACATCATCACCACGAACATAGTCATAATCACGAACACCATGACCATAAGCATAACCAAGATAACTCCGAAGACCATAAGAAAAAGAAATTTAGTTTATTCAATAAGAAAAAGACTGATAAATAACATCACAATATACACCTGAGAGTTTTTCTCTCAGGTTTAAAATTTTTTAAAATGAGGTGTAAAATATGAGCAAATTTATAAAAAAATACAATATATATATCCTTCCTTTTACTTTACTAATATTAAATATATTAGCTATTATTTTTCACTTTTTTACAGAAAATAATTTTAAATTTGAAATTATTCCACTTATAATTGGTGGCTTTGTAGTAATTAAATCTACCGTACTAGCAACTATCAAAAAAAGAAAAGTTACTGCCGGATTATTAGTCGTTTTAGCATTGATAGGTACTACCTATGTTGGGGAATATCTATCTGGTTCTATAGTTTCATTCATGATGATATTTGGCGAGTTTCTAGAAGATTTAACTATGAAAAAAACACAAAATGCAGTCCGCTCTCTAATCCAACTAGTCCCACATAAATGCAGAAAAAAAATCGGAAATAAATTTGAAGAAGTATCAATACGAGAAATAAGACCGGGAGATATAATTCAAGTTATAGCAGGCGAAAAAATTCCTGTTGACGGTATTATTCAAAACGGTCAAGCAACTATAAATGAATCTGCCATAACAGGTGAATCAATGCCAGTTGATAAAACTACAAAAGACAAAGTTTTTGTAGGTACTTTAAATGAAAATGGAGTTATAGAAATTCTCACACAAAAAATAGGTAACGAAACTATACTCGGTCAAATTATCAAAACAGTGAAAAGTGCCCAAGAAAACAAAGGTAATGTACAAAAAACTGCTGATAAATTTGCAGAATTCTTCCTTCCAACTATCCTTTTAATTTGTGCTATAACAGCTCTACTTACAAAAGATATAATGCGTGTAATGTCTATTTTGGTAATTGCATGCCCTTGTGCATTGATACTAGCTACTCCAACAGCAGTTGTTGCAAGTGTCGGTAATGCTGCAAAAAAAGGAGTTTTAATAAAAGGTGGGGTTGTCATTGAAGAATTAGCCAAAGTTACGACTATTTGCTTTGACAAAACTGGAACAATAACTAAAGGTACTCCAGAAGTTGTCGATATCTTAATATGTGATAAATCTAAAAGAAATGAATTTTTAAATACATTAGCAATTGTTGAAAAAAACTCCGGCCACCCTATTGGAAAATCAATTATAAAATATCTTGTTGAAAAAGAGAATCTAAATTTAGATGAAATTCCAAATGGAAAGTTCAACATGATGTTTGGACGTGGTGTAAATGTAAAAATAAATAATAATTATTACGAAGTTTCAAATAGAAAACTTTTAAATGAATTAAATCCCGAAATTTATAAAACACAAAATAAACAAATTAAACCTCTTTCAAATAAGCAGGTTTATAATTTTTTAGACCATGAAGAAAAACTAGGTAGAACTGCTCTAGTTGTCGTTTCAAATGATGAGATACTAGGTTGTATATCTATTGCCGATACAGTCAGACCTTATATTAAAGATACTATCAATGAATTAAAAACTCTCGGTATAGAAGATTTCATTATGCTTACTGGTGACAATGAATATACTGCCCAAGCAATTTGTGATGAAGTTGGAATAAATAAATTTAAATCAAATTTACTTCCTCAAGAAAAATTAGACTATATAAAAGAACTCCAATCAAGTGGAAAACATGTCGCTATGATTGGCGATGGAATTAATGATGCTCCTGCTCTTACACTTGCCAATGTCGGAATCGCAATGGGTATGGCTGGAACAGATATAGCATCAGATGCATCAGATATTACACTTATGTCTGATAGAATTGATTTCTTATGTGAAACAATTGCTCTAAGCAAAAAAACATACTCTATTATAAAACAAAATATTTGGGTATTTGCAGTTTGCGTAAATATAATCGGAATACTTCTATCTGGACTGGGATTTTTAAATCCTATTGCAGCAGCTATTATACACAATGCATCTTCAATTTTTGTAGTATTAAATTCATCTAGAATGTTAGGATATAAATATAAAAATGATACAAAAAACAATAATAGATTATCTTTGCAATCTAATTAATATTAATACTACAATTGATTCAAATAATGAAATTGAAGGCATTTTATATATAAAAGAAGTGTTTGATAATTTAGGTATTGAAAATAAAATTTACGAGCCAGTTTCAGGCAAAGGAAATATAATTGCTACTATAAAAGGAAAAAGTGATAATAAAATACTTCTTCACTCTCATATAGATACAGCTAATTATAATAGTGAAAATTGGCTCTTTCCACCAGATAAAGCCACCATCACAAATAATTGTGTAGTTGGTAGAGGTGCACTTGATTGTAAGGGATTAGTTTCAATTTGGATGGAAATAATGAGAAACTTATCATTAAATAAACATATACCTGAAAATACAATTATATTTATGTGCTCATGTGATGAAGAACAAAGTGGCAAATACGGTACTGAATGGATTTTAGAAAATACAAATATAATTGATAATTTAAAACTAGTTATAGGCGAAGGTGGCGGATATCCTATTGTGCTAAAATCAGACTATTACTTCACTATCCAAACTGAAGAAATTTACCCATATAATTCATATGAATTGAAAAGAATAAATGAAAGTAAAAAATATTCTTATGATTTAATTAACAAAATACTAAATCAAGCTTTAAATTTAGGTTATTACAATAAAAATACATTAGAATTTTATAATAATATAGATTTTCAAGGTAAACGAAAAATCGCAAAACAATCTTTTTATGAAAATATAGATCTCATACTAAGTAGAAATATAAACAGAAACTATACAAATATTTTTTCATTTATAGAATCCGAATTAAAATCTATAAATCAAAATTACAAACTATTGCCTACTATAACACCTGGATATAGTGATAATAGATTTTTTAGATATAGAAAAATACCAACTTTAGGTTTCTTCCCACTTGATACAAGAAATAATATTTCTGGAATTCATGGAAATAACGAATATATTAGTTTTAAATCATTAAAATTATCTTATGATATATTGAGTAAAGTTGTTGATTTTCTATCTAATTATAATTATTAATCAAGCAGCGGATAAATATATGTTTATCCGCTCTTTTTATTTTATACTTTAATTATTTTTCAGGTGTTTTTTCTTTATTAAACATCACTAAACCTATAAAAAATAAAATATCAATTATAAGAAGTATAATCAGGCATATTGTAACTGATGTTCCAAAATAAAAATGGTCGTTTTGTGCTATGAAATCTATTCCAAATACTGATGCTTGTACGTATTTTAGCTCATCATAAATAAACCTAGTTGCGCTTATACCTACAAATAATTCATATACACTGAATAACATTATAATAGACATTAAAATATGTAAACCTACTAATGATAATATTGAATATTTAGATGAAAAATATCCATTTAATCTGTCCCTTATAGGACTCTTTCTTGCTGCCATAACTCATCCCCCTTTCTAGTATCTACCTTGTCCTACACCTATTCTATATAAACAGTATATGTAACAAAGTCGTAATTATATTTATTATTGGATTATATTGACAATATCGAGTATCGATATTATAATCAAGCTATAAATATCGATACTCGATATTTCTTTTATAAAAGGAGGTAAAGATGGCACGAAAGCAGTTTCAAACACTTTCTGAACCTATGTATTATGTTCTATTATCTTTAACAAAAGAATGTTGTGGAGTTGATATTATGAAAAATGTTGAAACTATTTCTAATGGAAGGATTCGTGTAGGTCCTGGAACTTTATATACCCTACTTAGAAAATTTCAACAAGCTGGATTAATCAAAGAAACTTCTGTTGAAGGTAGAAAAATAAGTTACATCATAACAGAAGATGGTATCAACATTTTAAAAGAAGAATACAATAGACTTTTACTTATGGTAAACGACGGCAAAACTTTTTTAGATAAGTAATTATTTTCATTAAAAATAATTATACGTACTATAAAAATAAAATCATCTTAATTAATTTATAAAAAGGGGAAATATTTATGAGAATTAGCAAAAATATATTGTTTAGGACAGTTCCATTTGATGCAAGTGACTGTCATGCTTTAGAATTATATTTATCCGAAATGGCTGCTAAAGGCTGGATGCTCGACGAAATTTGGATACTTAATATTTTTAAATTTAAAAGATGCGAACCTAAAAATATGAGGTTTACAGTGGATATTCCAAAGTTATCAGATACATGTGCTGATACATCACTACAAAATTACGAATTATTATTTAATGAATATATTGATATATGTGAATCATCTGGATGGAAACATATTGTTGAAAGCTCACAATATCAGATATTTTGCACAGAAGATTCAAATGCAGTCGATATACAAACTGATGATTCATTAAAATTAGATTCATTATTAAAATTTAATTTTGGATATTTTATTCAAATGTTATGCTTTATTTTTTTAGCACTAACTTTTGGAAAAAATAATCCTACTATAGAGTCTTATTCTTATGGAAAGTCATGCATAATAATTTTTTATAGTAGCCTTGCATTATATTTAGGTTTGAATTTTTTACAAGATTTACTTTGGAAATTAAATGCTAAAAAATCTTTAAAAGAAGGTAGTATAGTTAAATATCCTGGATTATCTTCTTTTAAAAGTAAATTATTAATCCAAAAATACGATACAGTGTCAATTATCATTCTACTAGTTGGTTTCTTTGTTCTTCAAAGTGACAATCAAATTAGTTCATTAATATTAGTATTTTCAATAGGATTAATAATCTTAAATATCATGTTATTAGTTAATATGATTAAAAATAATTATTCAAGGTAGATAATAAATATTTTCTATTAATTTACTATCCATAAATTATATTCCTTTTGTCTTTTATTTATTTTATGAAATTATAAACTATGATATAATATCTTAAAAATAAAATTGAGGGAGCTAGTTTTATGAAAAAAATATTGATAGTAGGCGTATTGCTTACAACCTTATTATTTGGCGGATGTACTTCTCAAAGCCAAAAAGAAGAACCTTTGACTTCTGAAAATATGAAGTATTCAACTATGAGTGATGAAGATACTCAAAAAAAAGTAGCTGATTTTTTAAGCGAAAATAATATCGATAAAGAAGATATTTCTATGTTTATGCAATCAGTTAAACACTATTATAAAAGTGTGGAAGGTGTAGAACTTTTAAATGAAAATGAAAGATTATCTAAAATGCAAGTTCCATATAATTTATATGATCTTTCTGATAAATGGCTAGAAAGTAATTCTAAATTTACTGACCAAAATTGTAGGATAACTGCTTTTAGATTATTTAATAAATTCATAATCTCAAATTCTTCTTTAGATTATGATAAAATAGACAATACTAACTTAGAAATGGATTACGCAACATTAAGAGATAATCCTGATGCAAAATTTAGCAAGGAAGATATGAACAAATTTTTCAATTTCTTCTCAAATATCAAGGTAAGTGATTTTAATGACGTTAAAAAATCTGCTGATGAAATTGCTAAAGAATTAAAAAATAGAAAAATATCATTTAAATCAGATAAAAATATTTCTATAATAAATGGTTATGTTCCAGATGAAGAAAACAATGCTTTATTTGTAGGTCATACTGGAGTTGCTATAAATACTAATGATGGAGTTATATTTATAGAAAAATACGGGTTTGAATTACCTTACCAAATAACAAAATTCAAAAATAAAGAAGAGTTAAAATCATACATGGTCGATAGACTAAAAACTAGTATTACAGGCGAAAGTCAAACTTATGAACCTGTAGTAATGGAAAATGACAAACTTATGTAAAATTACTTTATTTGAAGAGGCTGTCACAGAACAATAAAACATTGTTCTATGGCAGCCTCTCTTTTTATTTATATATTAATATTATCTTCTTATTCTATAATAATAAAGTTACTTTTATTATTATAACTGTCACATGGTAATACTAATTTTACACTATAATCATTATATTTATGTAAATATTTAAGTGTTAACAATAAAGTCTAGAATAAACCAGATATTACTCCATTTTCATCAACATCGATTTTTTCTGCTGCTGGAACTTTTG